>Ga0316226_1000313_pt1 | contig 70461 bp, 57 predicted proteins | sample TBH18017metaG_FD_206009 | JGI IMG/M metagenome (GOLD analysis project Ga0316226, IMG submission 206009) | Freshwater microbial communities from Trout Bog Lake, Wisconsin, USA - TBH18017 | ecosystem: Environmental > Aquatic > Freshwater > Lake > Hypolimnion/Profundal zone | place: USA: Wisconsin...
AGCAAAAAGCGATGGTACTGCCACCCATGGATGAATTAGTGGCTCCCATGGAACGGCTAATGGGGATTATTCATAAAACATTGCAAGCGTATGAAAGATGAAGCCTTTGAAAACAGCGTAATATATCATCATAACCAGGGTTGGTCCATCCGACGACTGGGACGGGAATATCATTGTGGCCGCGAGCGGGTGATCCGAATACTGGCGGAAAATGAGCGTCGGCGAACGCAGGGGATAAATCCCCCGAAATCGACCAGGGTTTACCCAACGAAACTGGATCCCTATAAAGAGCAAATCCAGGAAGCGCTGCAAAAGTTCAAGAATATCACCGTGCAAAGAATCTATGAACAGATCCTTGAAAAGGGCTATCCGGGAAAGATCACCATGGTGGAGGTCTACGTGAGTAAGATACGGGCATCCAAAAGCCATCCGGTGATACGCTGTGTGGAGACCGCTGCAGGGCAGAGAGCCGCGCATGACTGGAGTGAGTACATGATCGAGTTCACCTCATCCGAAGGCCGGGAACATAAGGTAATCTTGTTCAGCTACATCCTTGCGTACAGCCGCCGGCAGTATATTGAAGTAGTGGAGGACAAGACCCAGCGGACGGTGATGGAATGCCTGGTCCATGCGTTCATGTATTTTGACGGGGTAGCCCGCGAGATCAAGAGTGATAATCAGAAGGTATGCGTGGATCGCTGGGAATGCGGCCAGCCCATCTTTAACCGGCATTACCTGGGGTTCGCTTCGCATTATGGCTTCAGACCCCTGACGATCCATCCAGGAAAGCCGACCGAGAACTTAAAAATAGAACGTCCGTTTTATTACCTGGAAACGAATTTTTTAAACGGCCGGCGCTTCCGGGATAAGAATGATCTGAAACAGCAGCTCAGAAGCTGGTTAACCCAGGTTAACGACACCAGAGTGCACCGTACCACCCGTCAAAGGCCCATCGACCTGTTTGCCAAGGAATTCCCTTGCCTGGTGCCACTGCCCAGGGCCCATTACGACACCTCGCTGATTGTCTACCGGGTGGTGAACCAGGAGTCCTGCGTCAACTACCAGGGCTACTATTATTTTGTTCCGGGAGATTACCTCTTTAAAAGTTGTCCCCTGAGAGTCACCAGCGATCAGGTGATCATTTACTCCCACGATTTTAAACTCCTCATCGCTCATCCCCTGGCCGAAAAGGGAGCCACGGGGAGGTACATTGGCACCCCGCCCACCTATACCCACACCCGGGTTCTCAAGCTGTCAGAAGTAAAACAACGGCTGTCGGCCATGGGAGCGGTCATGGAAACGTATGCAGAAAAGCTATCGCACCAGAAAAAGGATCCCACTCCGGCTCTCAATGCGCTGTTGGCCCTGAAGGTTCAATATTTTACCGAAGACATCCTCAAAGCCACCCAGCGTGCCATAGACCATGGGGTCTATGACATCAGAACGATAGAACGTTTTCTCAAAGCCCATGCCCAGGGCCGGGATGCTATTAAAACCTTATTTGACCAATTACCTGATGATACAGACTAAACCCGAAACCCTTGCCCAGATGAGCCAGTACCTGGGATTAAAGAACCTGGCCACCCAACATACCGAACTCATCAAACGAGCTCATGAAAAGCAACTTGGGTTACTTGATTTTTTAGAAATGGTCTTGCGCGATGAAGTCGTACTCAAGCAGGAATGTGGTATACGCTACCGCATCCGGGAAAGCCACCTGCCCAGGCCCTACAAGCTCCTCTCGGATTTTGATTTTAGTTTTCAACCCAAACTTAGAAAATCCCTGGTGATGGATTTGTCCACCATGGAGTTTATGAAACATCAGGAATCCCTCTTGTTGATAGGGGATTGCGGGGTAGGAAAATCGCACCTCGGGCAGGCACTGGGAATGATCGCCTGTGAAACGGGATACAAGGTTCTATATACTACCTGTGCCGCTTTGATCGGTGATCTGGCGGGCGGGGTGTTTGAAAAAAACCTGGCCAAACGACTTCGTAAATATGTCAATCCCGATCTGCTCATCATTGATGAGATGGGACATGATCGGTTGGAACTCCACCTAACCAAAGAAGCCCATCTGCTGTTCAAGGTGGTGGATGAACGCTACCATCTGAACCGCCCGCTGATCTTTACAACCAACGTGGAAGAAAAGGCCTGGGCTGAGTACCTGGGTGATCCGGTCTCTACCCGCGCGATCCTGGATCGCATCTTTCATCATGCCGTAAAAGTCGAAATCCGTGGTCCAAGTTACCGCCAGCACCAAGGTATGGAACTCCAAAAGAAATATGAGAAACACAAGTAAATATCCTGTCTCGATGAAAAACAAGGCCAGGCTGTCAGAGATGACGGCCTTTTCTTTTGGCCCCCGGCTTAACTGTCTGAAAACAAATCATCTTTACCTATTTAAAAGGCTTATTGTCACGGTTTTCTTGCTCTGTGTTACATCTAAAAATGAAATACAGAAAAGAGCCCTGACTCCAACCATAACGACACTTTTAATAACCATGAAGTGGTGGACTTCCCCTGAGGGTGGTATCGTTTTGTTCCGTTTACTGGTAGCAGTTTAAATCAGGGCCAAAAGATAGATCACCTTCGCTTTCACCTGTAGGTAAACACCCAGGGCAACCAGCGCGATGCTGAGGATGCAGAACAGCCATTGCAGCAGGTAATTTGACACATGAATGTTGGAGGAAACAAGGTATAGGGCCAGGTCGGTGAAAGCCTGGAATAACCAGAGGTCGTGACCGCCCACTGCCGATTTCAATTGACTACTTCAACCATTTAATTTTCAAGGATCAGGTTTGATCAATTTACTCCGGCTGAAACTGTTCAGGATGAACGTTTCTTCCGTTCAGGTGAGTCATCATTTAATCCCTTTCCCCTGAGAATCTGCTGTATGAATTTTACAACTCTTGCTTCCCGGGTTTTTGATTGTTTGGGCTGGGAAAAATAAAACAGGTAGGCTCTTTGCCTCCCAGGAGTCAAGGCTTCAAACGCAGTTTTCAATGCAGGATTTTCATCCAGCTTTTTTTGAAATTCTTCGGGGATTGGATATTCTGAAGTCTTTTTCAATTCCACTTTCAAGCCTGCTTTTTCCACTTCTATGGCTTCATGGATAAAGGCTTTAAGGATGGGTTCCAACTTTTTAATTTCACTGATATTGGTGAACCGGATCTGTCGTGATGACTGCACATTTTCTGTTTGCCTGATCAGGCGGCCGGAGGTGTCTTTTAATAGGGCACCTTTAAAGAACAAGAGAGCGCAGTACTCTTTAAACCCGTGAATTAAAACTATGTTTCTGTTCTGAAAGGTATAGCAAGGAACACCCCATTTCAATTCCTCGGTCAATTGAGAGTCAAGAACGATCATTCTCAATTTTTCAAATTCATACCGCCACTTTTTGGCTTTTCTTAAAAATTCATCAACCTTAGAATTCATAATCTTCTTTTAATCAATACCACTATTTTGTTGTCTTACTTCCAAGCTGTTTACCTAATTTTTCGTATTCGATATCATTCGGTTCCCAAAGTTCTATTTTGTTTCCTTCAATATCCATAATGTGAACAAACTTTCCGTATTCAGCAGTTTCTATTTTATCGGCAATAGTCACACCTTCTTTTGTAAGTTCTTCAACAAGCACTTCCAAATTTTCAACCCGGTAGTTTATCATAAAGTCTTTTGTGGAAGGTTCAAAGTATTTTGTTTTTTCAGCAAACAAACTCCATTGGGTAAATCCCTTTTTACTGCTGTCTGCACCTTGCCACCATTCAAATACTGCCCCATATTGGTTAGTATTTAAACCAAGATGTTTTTGATACCACACTTTCATTGTTTTTGGGTCTTTGCACTTAAAAAAGATACCACCAATACCTGTTACTCTTTTTATATTTTTCGGGTCGACAGAGGGTTTTGTTATGATTGAATTGAATGCGAAACCAAAACAGAATGATGTCGCAATGAGTAAAATTATTAATGTAGCCTTTTTCATTTTGTCTGAATTATATTGTGGACCGTGTATTCTGATGCGCTTATTTTATAGTTTTCCTGTTTATCGGAACCGCGCTGGTGGCGGTATTAATAAAGATCAGGCCGTCGAATTGCTTTTTTGCAATGATCGGCTTTGAATATCTTTCCCAAAGTTCCTCGATAAACCCTCCACCTATGTAATAAACGTTCCCTTTTGTAGTGAATAATTTGTTATTCGTGCCGCTTAGGTCAATAAAGAAATCATCCGGACCTGCAAGGGCCAGGGCGCATGCCAGGGTGTTTTTTTTGTATTCGGGAAGTGTAAATACCTGCATTTTTCTTGTTTCTTTATCGAAAGCCTGGAAACTTCCTTTGTTAAAAACGAAACCGATGGTATAATAAGCGCTTCCAAAAATAGTATCAAGGAACATGCCCATGCAAACCCGTTCTGTTTCGAAAAGGTTGAGAGATTTGCAGATATGCCCGTTATGAGCCCATGCAAACATTTTTGACTGTTCAAGTTCATAGATCCATCGCAGGTTTTGCGCCATGCAGCTATCCCTGATGAAGCCATAGTTCTCTTCAGAACTCTTTTTCAGAAGCAGGGCTTGTTGTAAGACCACTACATTACGAAGGGCTATTTGATATTTTGTCTTTCCGCTTCCTGTTATGTAAAGGTTTTCTTTTTCGCTGAACCATTTTTGAATGAAGGAGATGATACCCGCCACCTGTTCATTCCCATGATAAAAAGGATTGATATATTTGGGATTTTCAAAAAAGAGATCGCTGCTGTCGGCCAGGATTGACAAGCCTTTCAGGAATTCATCAAGGTTTTGTTTGTCAAACGCTTCAACGTAAGTGGCAAGTGCAATGGCAGGTCCTCTGTACGATTGGGGATCGAAACCATAGAATTTCAGTTTTTCGTTTTCTGGTTTGCCGGAATTGTATGTTCTCATCCATTCAATCAGGTCCCTCACTTCTTCGGTATCCCAGGTCCAGTAACCCATTCCCCTCATGGCGCTAAGCACATCTCCTTTTCCATACAAGATATAATCGTTGACTTTCAATGTGCCTCCGTAGGTAGCTTCAATGGTGAAAATCCGGTACCCGCAACGGGTGGCCAGGAATTTGAACATTTTAGCTTTCATGTTGAAGAATTCCTTTGTGCCATGCGTAGCTTCACCCATTCCCACTACTTTTCTGTCCTTCAGCAAAGCTTCCAGCGGAAGAAGTTCATCAAGATCGTTGGTCTTATTTGGTGTAAGCTGATACACGGTTTCATTGGCTTTCCCTATTTTTACCTGTGACTGCGGATGGCTTTGCAGGTTAAGCAGGCAAATGAGAAGAAGAAGGAAGGTGTTTTTCATGAATTTTCTGCTATCAGGGTCAGTGCTTTTCCTTCACCGATTATATCTATTATCTTGAAGCCTGTCAGCTTTAAAAAAAGTGAGATTTCATCCTTTGTAAATGCTCTCAGGGTTGTTAAATCATCAAATTCTGAGACCTTGTCATCCTGCTCTATGATGTACCTGGCATGCCAGTCATAGGTCCAGCCGGTTAAGAGGTTTTTACTAAGTTTGCTGATCCTCCTGATCTTTTTATTTTTGTGGTCGATGGTTTGTTCAAAATCATTGAAATTGTCAAATATCCCATTTGCTTCAAAAACGCCAAAAATGAATATTCCGTCAGGTCTCAATGCCCTGTGAACACCGTTGAATGTGTCAATTATCCCCTTGTTTTCAGTAACATATGCGATAGACCTTCCTGTTATAAGAACAGCGTCAAATTGCCCTTCATATGACAAATTCCGCATGTCGCCTTGAACGAACCTGTCTGAATTTGTTTCCTTCCTTGCAATATTCAGCATTTCATTAAACAGATCAAGACCAAGAAAATCATATTCATTCTTCAGGAACTGTCTTGCAAGCATGCCTGAGCCACAGCCGATCTCCAGGATTTTCCTGCAGTTGTTGCTTTTCAGGATTGCATCATAGAAATCAAACTCCTTATCATAGTCAAAAATATGCTGGTACATTTCATGATAAACGCTTGCCAGCTCTGAATACAGAAGGGTCATTAAAATCAATATTTGTTTGAATTTCAAGAAATGTTACTGAAAACATTCAATCCTTAACAAGCCTCACCGAAAATCCGTATTCCACTACCTGTGGATTACGCAGGACACCTGTGGCAGTAGACACTTCGTAATGATACGCCGTCATACTTGTAATCCCTGTGGAGGTCCAGAACTGGGCAGTTTCTTCAAAGCTGTAAAAATTGCCGTCGTTCCCGTAAAATCCTTCACCAACGGCGCTGAAACCACTGCTGTTTGTCGCATCATCGTTATTATACCAGAAGTCTGTCCCGGTTATTCTCAATTTGGGTGAAGCCTGCCCGGCTCCTCCAAGGTATGTTAGCAATGTACTCCAGTCCTGGTCAGTTGAAATATGCCATCCATCGGGTGCCAGTTTCCGCGAATCCGAAACAGCATAATAGTTGTAAAGATATCCATACTCATTAACATAGGTATGATTGGGATCAATGATGTAATAACCCATCACATAACCCTGCCATGGTCCGCTGTATGTTTCAATGTTGTCGCCATTCCGGTAATGCTTTACCATCAGGTTTTCAAGGGTCCAGGTCTGGGTGCCTATATTGATCGTATGGTAAGCATGCCCCTCAATATACAAGGTTCCATAGGCAGTGGTCGTGAAACTGCGTTCTTCACCGTATCCGATATCCAGTCCATTATCGGCATATGCCCTAACATAATATGTTTTACTTCCCTTCAGGCCGGTGATCTGAACTGTGAAAGAACCCAGGCCGGGGCCAGCGCTTATAACATTGTCGATGACTGTGGGGCCACTGTATTCCGACCAGCATATGCCCCTGTCGGTAACTGCTGCACTTCCCTGGTTGACGACATTGCCACTGCAACTGGCGCTGATTTGGGTGATGTTACCGACAATACCGGTAGTAACTGTAGGAGGGGAGGGAGGACCCGGAAGTGTGGTAAAACTCATCGCACTTCCGTATGCCGTTCCGTTGGCGTTTGTGGCATAGGCTCTGACAAAATATACCGTACCGGCATTCAGGCCGGTGATATAACTTATGAAGTAGCCTGCCCCGGCTCCGTCAACCGAATGGGGATCGGCAACAGTTGGCGTTATCCCTGTGCTCCAGCATACCCCGCGGGCAGTAACCGTGGAACCTCCATCGGAGGCTATTCCGCCCCCACATGTCGCGGTATACCTTGTTATCTCTGCAACACCGCCGGTTTCCAGGACAGGTAAACCCGCCTTGGGATCGGTTGTACTGTCAGTACTGCTTTTTTTACAAGCGGGAATAACGAAAAGAAAAATAACGACAAGAGCTGCCATCCCAGTCAGGTGTGTATTTCTAAGAAGCTGGTTCATCTGAATGAATTTTAAGTCAGGTTCACAGGGTTAAGGAATCAGGAATGTTTGAGAATTATGATTCAAACATAAGACATTTTCTTATATCTGCAATATTAAGAATAACATTGTATTGATTCCAACGCTCCCTCATCCGCAGTCAATAAAAAGGATCATTCAACCAGGAGTTTAATGGCCGAACTGTTATTCTCAGTTTTAATCCTTACGATGAACATTCCTTTAAGTGTCGGGGGAATGGTTATTGTGCGCATTTCAGCGGTAGTTGGAATGTCGGCAGAACCTTTATAAACTATACGCCCGCCCAGGTCTGTGATGAAATATTCCAATGTTTGAGAGGGAGGACCGTCGATGAATATTTTTCCGCCGTAACAGGGATTGGGGCTAAGGAACCATCCATGTTTTTCGGTCGTATGGGATACAATTCCGTATGAAGGATCCCTGTATTTCTGGACGTTGATCCTGTTATCAAGGCAAAGGTCTTCATAAGCATAATAAATTGTCCCGTCGGGGGCAAGGGCAAGCCTGGATGATGAGGCGGTGCCTGAGGTGAAGCCTCCAGGGCCCATACTGGTCCATTCACCGTTCCTGAACTTCATTACACTTCCGCGGGTAGCTTGCTGCAGGTCTACAAACCCGAAAAAGAGATTGCCCCACTTATCAGCAACCAGGTCGGGATCTGATGCTGGTGAACCCTGGTCGCCTCCCCTGATCAAAGTCCAGGCAGGTCTGTCATAGCGATAGATACGGCAAGCCGACCCGCTTGAAAGGCTAACATACACTTTGTTCCCTTCACCAACAGTGATGGCATTATCATATACAGGGCTCATACTGCCTATGTTTCCATTACCTGCCAGTGCCCAGGATGTACCGTCAAATTCGGCTACTTTAGCATGAAACCCGACGCCTCCATCGGAATAAAGCACATATACATGGCCGAAAGGAGCAGTAAAATTTTCAGAGTGTTTACCATGCCAGACTGAAAACGTATAGCTGCGTTCATAAGTTTGTCTTTGTACTAAGACCTGAAACTGACTGAAGGGTTGCCGGGAAAAGCGGTTCAATATTTGGACGACTAAGCGGCTGTCATCACATTATTATCATTTTGTTGCATAATCTTTAAGGTACTTTCTGAAGAAAGAATTTTGATCAGCTTTGCTAATTCCAAGTTCTTTCTCAATGACTTCCTGATAATTGGTTGTTTTTGATGAGAATTTCAATAAATCCAGCACTTTTTTCATTCCATAATTATCAATGGTATATTTAATAAGGATAGCACCCAGGACATATTGTGGGTTGGTTTTATCATCAACATACCCAAATTTACCCACATCGGAAAGGTCAAGACCGGGCCTGGTTTTAACATAATTATTAATATAATTAATATGCCATTGAAGATCATGTCCAAGATTACCTCCGAAGTATGTCGCTAAGCCTTCATCAAAAAAGCCTATGTTGTATGCATTTATTCTGTTTGTATAATAATGAACCAGTTCATGCCTGTGATTTTCATCAATTGACGAAAGAATCATATCTTCTTTATAGATAAGCTGACCTCCTTTTCTGCCTGTTCCCATTAAATTATAACTTAGAAATCCAAGCCGGTTTAACAGAACACTGTAATCTTTATCCAGGATATAGATCATTGATTTAGCTGCAGGACAAGAAAATAAAACAGATAAGCTATCCTGAAAATTTAAAAACATACAGGCTTTTTTATAAGAAAATTTGTAATCTGCAGGATAGAAATACGTGATATTACGGACTTGTTTAATTTTTAGCTTATTTTTTGCCAGATAAAAATAATTGAACAGTTTAAGGTTATTATCAATCCTCTTTACCAGGACATAATAAATAGCATACGTTTTAAATTTCCCTGAGGAATCAACTTCTGCTTTGACATTCATTATACTAAAAAAGCCATTTTCGACGGGTTTGATATTAAGAATATTGGTTTCACAATAATTAAGTGATGGTTCAATGCCTAGTATCAGGTCGGGATCATTATATATCTTTTGTTCTTCTTTATTCCAAAAACCGTAACCGGCAGTATCATTTTTTTGTGCACATCCGTATAATCTAATAATTAGGTAATGCTTCCATAGTTTTGAGATGGCAAGGATTTCCTGATTGCTGGTATCAATATTTGCATAATTGAAAACAATCATTTTATCCCAGAAGTCAGTTTTATCCTGACTGTATAAAAAACAGGGGAAAAGGAGCAGGAATGTAAAAATATGTTTTTTCATTTAAACGTTTCTGAAAATGAAATTAGTGCCTAAAATCAATCGCCTGCAAATCATAATCTGAATGCAGCCATTTCACTGGTATTACGAACTACAAGAATATTACCAACCAGCACGGGGTGGTTCCAGGTCTTGCCTTTAATCGCCTGGAGTCTTGCCAATTCTCTGTATTGGTCAGGGGTAGCATTGACAAGTGCCAGCTCACCCTTTTCGGTCAGAATCAGAAGCAGGTCCTGGTCGGCAAGGAGAAGGATCTGTCCTCCATAATGCCCGCCTTTCCATCTGCGGACGCCTTTTTCAATATCTATGCAAGCGAGACTGGGGCCGTCGAATCCATAGGCATATCCTTTGTGAATGACAAAGTCGTTAAAATAGGGATTCAGGCTTGTAGATTTCCAGCGTTCTTTAACAGCCCATTTCCCTGATCTGTTACTGACAGAAATACTTTTCATCCCCTGCATATCTCCTGAGCTTATAAAAACATTGTTTTCATTTGCAAGCGCCGGTTGCACGATCTGGCTGCCTTTCATCGGAAGCCTCCAAAGCTCTTTGCAATCGGCAGGTGAGTAACTTGTCGCACCTGCTCCGTTCAGAAATACGATTTGTTTGATGCCATCAATAGTCAACAGATGAGGGGAACTGTAACTTTCCCCGCCGTCGGGTCCCGACCAGCGCTTATTCCCGGAATTAATATCATATGCAAGGAGTTCGCCTGATATGGCAATGAAAACCAGGCTATCGACAACCAGGGGTGAACCTGTATAACCCCAGCCAGGGATTTTTACTTTAGTGTCTTTTGCTGCATTAAGTGACCAAACCACTTTGCCGTCACGGGCATCAAGCACGTTGAGCAATCCCATTGCGCCTGAGGTGTATATTCGGCCTTTGCTGATGGCAGGGGTGGATCGGGGCCCTGCCCCGGCATGTGCATCCCAGAAACGGGCCGAATCTCTGTGCTCCCATACCGGCTCCCCGGTGTTCAGGTTGTAACAGGTAACCATTTCGTATTCACCACGCTGTTCCTGGGTATAGAGCAAAGAACCCTGGATTGCAACCGAGGAGCAGGCTGGTCCTACAGCCCGTCGCCAGATCTCGTGCGGAGGTGAATTAGTCCAATCGGTTTTGATCTTTATGCCATGGATGATGCCGTCGCGATGAGGCCCCCGAAACCCTGGCCATTCCGCTTCCTTAGCCACAGCTGCCGAATCCATGGGGACTTGTGTTAATTTCTCCCTGGACCGGGAAAGGAGGCGTTCTTCCGAGGTTTTGGCCCACCTCCAGGCAAAATCCTGGTGGGTCTGGCCGTCCATCCCGTCGGTACGGATGAACACCCAGAATCCTAAGGCGAAAAGTACTGCAATGGCCATGCTTAAACGCCGGGGAAGATTGGGGAGGCGGCTGCAGGTTAAAGCCCAGATAACGAAAACAAGGCAAAGCCACGGCACCGCGTAAACGAAGAACATCAAACCCATCATCGCTGTTGCCACTGACTTATGCAGGAACTGTGATGTCGCGGCAATGGCAGCGATCATCAGGACTATACCGAACCAGCGGTCGAACCCAGGCGCCTTGCTGAGGAAGGCCCACCAAACAAGGAAAAGCAAGCCAAAAAGGAGTCCTCCCATCACACCGAATATCGTTGCACCGGGTATAAAAACAGGGATCACAAACCTGATTAACCACTGGAGTAATACAATAAGGACACCTGGCCATAACCTTATTTGTTTAGGCCGGGTTGATACTGTGTTTTTTTCGATAGTCATGACAGAGGGATTTTAGAAGAATTTGACGCAAAACTATCTGAAGGTTACGGGAAGCTGCTGTGGCTGCCTCCGCTCCCTCATCCGCAGTCAATAAAATTTTACAGCATTGAAAAAAGAAGAATTAAACTCAGCAGGGAGCAAATGAAGATGTCGGTTATTACTGCAACTTTCAGGGATTTTCTTGTGGTTTTTATGCCAATGATACAGAATATGATCGAAAGAACGCTGAGGGTAAGGAACAGCAGGGATGTTTTATGCGGCTCTCTGAAGAAAGGGGGGAGGTACTTTTTAAATTCTGCTACACTTTCGGCCTGGCTGCCGAACAGATTGTGAATATATATCCACAAGGCCTGGTAATACAGGGGTATAAACCCGGCAACGAGCCCTGCAATTGCAAATATTTCTTTGGTTGATACGTTTTTTTTGTTTTCTGTATTCATGTTTTCTGCTCTTAATTTATTGATCAGGCAATCTTATGGCAATTTACTATTATTTATCCCTGAGACAACGCACCGAGAAACCAATCCACTTGGGGTGACTGCCCCGGTTTACATCTTCCACCCCATAGATCATGTTCCGGTACCAGGCGTCAGATGCACTATTTGCGCTAAGGCTCCACCAGAAGCCGCTCCTGCCAATAAGGAAGAAGCGACCTCCTTTGCCTCTTTCGCCACCAGGCAGAGCGGCAAAGCCTAAATCATCCTTTCCATTCCCTCCTGAACTCCAGCCCGAATCGGCCATCAGTCGTTGACCTGCATCGAATCCCCTCCCATTTGAGCTATCCCAGGCTGTATCGTGTATATCGTAACGGGTATCGGCATAACCCTCAAGGTACTTCCAATCATCATCCGAAGGTACCCGCCAGCCATCGGGGCAAAGCCTGCCTGTGTTTACAGCGTACCAGTTATACAGCGCACCGTATGTTTTCGCATTATTTTCATCATTGTTATACCAGCAGTAAGCTCCGCCTGTTAAGCATGGCCAGGCATCATTCCCGGTGATTTTTGATATTTTTATGCCGTCGCTGTAAGCAGTGGTTCTAAGGTTCGCCGCCATCCATATGTAATTGCCGATTATAACGGTTTTATACAGATTTCCATCAATGTCTTTAACGCTTTCTCCTGCCAGGGTCTGTGCTTCGCATGATAGGGTACCAAGCAGTAGAAGTAAACAAATTTTAATCAGCCTCATGATGCCTGGTTGTTCAAGTGCCTGATGATGAATAAGCATATCTCGGACATGGCTTCTGTTGCTTCTCTGAAAATGGGGGAGAAAAAAGGATAACAATGCACTTGTCCTATACCCGCCCTGAAAGTAATGTCTACGCCCGCTTCCCGGGCTTTGATATAGAACCTCTCGCCATCATCATAAAGTTCATCATCGGTGCCTGAATTGATGAACAGGGGAGGCAGCCCCTGCAGGTCGCCGAAAAGGGGTGAAACGAGAGGATCATCAGTGGAATGATCCCCTGCATAATGCCTGCTGAAGACCGTCCAGGAATTCAGAGGTGCAACGGACACCTTGTTTTTGGTAAGGTACGAGGGGCTTGAACATGTCAGGTCAGTCCAGGGCGAAATGGCAACAGCCGCTATTGGGAGTGAGAAACCACGCTGTTTTAAAGAAAGGAGCAAGGCAAGGCATAGCCCGCCGCCGGCTGACTCACCTGCAACAAGGATGTTTCCTGAAGAATAACCATTTTGCAGCAACCAGGAGTAAACCTTCACCGAATCGTCAAGGGCTGCAGGGAAGGGATGTTCAGGGGCAAGCCGGTACTCATATACCAGTGTTGTGAAACCGCAATCCCTTGCAAAGGCCGATACAAACCCGCGGTGATCACTGCAGGAACCAGATACATATCCTCCTCCATGAACATACAATATTACTTTCTGCGGATGAGATCCTCCGGGGAGTATCCATTCACATTTTATACCTTCGATCACATCCTGTCTTATATCAATACCCTTTGGGATTTTAGACATCCTCGCAGCGCTTTTTTCACATTGCCTGCGGAATTCTTCAATCGAGGTGTTTGAATCGAAGACGGGTTTCTGGAATTTGCCCTGGAAAAGATGGCGGTTCCGGATAAGACTATTGATGAGCTGGCTTTTAAGAGTTGGCATGGCAAGTATTTGGGAATGTGAACAACGTTAATTTAACATCTCCGGTTGAATTCCTCACACCTTAGGGCGAAATCCGGGTCCAGGGCCTAACCTGGTGTTCATACCATTTGATTAGTCTTTAAGTGTTTTACTTGCCAGCCAGGCAATAAAATAATATACTGATGCAATAAAAAGGAACCGAATAATAAAAGGCCTCAGGGTGTCACTGACAGAATGCGATCTGCTGTCGAATTCAATGAATGAATATCCAGTATATACAAGTGCCGTTATCAGGATCAACCAGCCTGCAACAGTTATCGGCATAATAAATAGTCCGATGCGTTTAAACCATGGCAATTGCATGACGAGCGAAATTTTGACTCCAAAGGTAATGATAATTGAAATTTCCGGGTATGACTTGTCACCGATGTTCCATCATCTTTATTCTGATTAGTCTGAGGTGGTCATCACCTTCGGCTTCTACATTTTTATTTTTTTTTTATATCCTGATAATATTCCTTTTAAAATACTTATGAGTCCCGTAGCATCTTTGCATCGTTTTTTAAATAGTTTGATATGAATGCAACAATTATAGTAGCCAAAACCAGCTCCTTTTTCGTGGTGAGTACTTCGACAGCTTATTTTATAGGAGCTTTAATTGCCCTGCTTATCATGGGATACCTATTTTATTCATTGGTAAAACCTGAAAAATTTTAAACTTATTGATGTAATGAAAAGCTCATTATTCATATTGTCGATTTTGTTTTTCAGTTTCCATACCGGATTAATTGCGCAAAAAACAATCGAGGGCGTGTATTTATCGGCTAATGACTTCATTAACGGAAAAATGGCCTTTTCAAATGACGGTCCCGGGAATAAATATCAACTCTGCTTGAATGAATTTTTCAACGCATCCTCCATTAAAATAACTTATGGAACCTCTGTGATTACAATTGCCAAGGATTCAATCTTTGGTTACCGCGATAAAAAAGGCAAGAGCTATCGTTTCTATAAAAAGGTTGTTTTTGAAATTCTGAATCCATTAGAAAAAATCCTGCTTTACAGTAACACTTCCGAAGCGGGTTCTCCAGGAAACAGAGTCATGGTTACAAGTTACTATTTCAGTGAAACTGCAGGTTCAACGATACATCCCCTCACTAAACTGAACCTTAAAATAGTTTTCAGTAAGGATGTTCGATTTGGAGAATTTCTGGATTTATATTTCCACTTTGATGATGAGCTGACGGCATATGACAGCTTACATAAGGTTTACTTCCTGAACTGCGTCTTTAATGAAAGTAAACTGGAATCAGAGGAAAGGCGTAATAAAATAAATGAATATGAAAGCAAGTGTGCTATTTTTCATGATAACAGCAATTAGCCTCAGGCTTTTTGCGCAGGAAAATGCCGTACCTGAAAAGATACCGTTCGATGGTATTGACCAGACCTGGCAAAATGGAAACGACCGGCGGGATTCATCAATTTTTCAGCACATGAAATATTTTATTCCCAGTATTTTAATTGATATAAACTATACCCGTTCATTCAACAACCCCAACGATAACACGGTGGTAGGGTCCACAGCCCTTACCAGGAACAACGAGATTCAGCTCTCGGGTTTACATTTCGGGGGTGACCTCAATTATAAAGGGGCAAGGGCAAGGTTCATGACCCAGTTCGGGACCCGTTCCATCGTTGTCCCTCGTAATGACCTCAGCCCATACAGGGGGCAGTACTCTTTGGCTAATGTGTACCGGTACATCAGTGAAGCCTATGCCGGTTATCATTTCTATACATTGTACGGGATTAATGTTGACGCTGGTTTATTTATGTCCTATGTAGGTTTGAATTCATACTACCAGGAGGAAAACCGGGAATACCAGGCATCGTTTACTTCAGATAACACACCCTGGTTTTTTAACTGGATCCGTGTACAGATATTTCCATCAAATCACCTGAAAATTGAAGCATGGATTATCAACGGCTGGCAAAGTGTGGAGTAACTTCACAGACCGGGTATTCCACTTCAACTTTGGATCCGAACTGGAGGCCCGACCTGGCAAAAGCAGAAAGCAGGATAATTATTGCTATATTGTTTAGATTATAATAATTGATTTATATTGATGAAATGACAACACAGGACACAATTCAGCTTATACTCTATTTTGCTTTATTAATAGGTTTAACTCCCATTTTAGGGAATTACATGTTCAAGGTATTCTCAGGGGAAAAACATTTCATGTTGCCTGTTTTGGGTTGGCTCGAAAAGCTGACTTATAAATTCACAGGAGTTGATTCAGTGGAAGAAACTAACTGGAAATCATACACATTCAGTTTACTTATGTTTAGTTTCGTTGGATTTGTTTTCGTATACCTGATTCAGGTCTTTCAAACGTATTTGCCCTTAAATCCTGCAAACCTTCCAAATGTATCCTGGCATTCGGCTTTTAATACTTCAGTGAGTTTTATGACCAATACTAATTGGCAGGGATATGCAGGAGAAACCACGCTTAGTTATTTTGTACAAATGACAGGGCTCACCGTACAGAACTTTGTGAGCGCTGCAGCCGGAATAGCGGTTTTACTGGCTCTCATAAGGGGTATTGCCCGGAAATCCACTGATAAGCTTGGTAATTTCTGGACCGATCTTACCCGGATAACCGTGTATGTGTTACTGCCTCTTTCAATCCTGTTTGCCATTGTATTAGTGGGACAGGGAGTTGTGCAGAATTTTAAACATTATGAGACCGTTCAGACTTTACAGGGGGTACAACAAGTTATTCCAATGGGGCCGGCAGCATCGCAAATCGCAATAAAACAACTGGGAACTAACGGAGGTGGATTTTTTAATGCCAACAGCGCACACCCGTTCGAGAACCCAACCCCCTTCAGCAACCTTCTGGAAATGTTGTTGTTATTGCTTATTCCGGCTGCATTAACGTTCACGTATGGAAAAATGGTCGGGTCAAAACGGCAGGGCTGGACAATTTTTACCGTAATGTTGATCTTGTTACTTGCCGGCTTAAGCATATCCTTATATGCAGAGTACTCGGCCAATCCTGTTTTCGGACATTTACACCTGATGGAAGGCAAGGAAACACGTTTCGGAATCGTCAACAGTGTGCTTTGGTCAACCTCCACTACTGCAGTATCAAATGGTTCAGTGAATGCAATGCATGATAGTCTGTCGCCGATAGCAGGCATGATAGCAATGGTTAACCTGATGCTGGGTGAAATTATTTTCGGGGGTGTAGGTTCAGGATTGTACGGCATGGTAGTATTTATTATTATAACTGTCTTTATTGCCGGACTTATGGTTGGGCGTACACCGGAATACCTGGGCAAAAAAATTGAGGCTTTTGAAGTTCAGATGGCCATCATCGCCATACTTTTACCAAATTTGGTAATACAACTTTTCTCGGCATGGGCTTCAGTAAGTAATACAGGATTATCAAGCCTTAATAATGCAGGGCCTCACGGCTTGTCGGAAATACTTTACGCCTTTAGTTCGGCTGCAGGTAATAACGGAAGCGCTTTTGCCGGTTTAAATGCAAACACCGTTTTTTATAACCTGACGATTGGTATCGGAATGCTGATAGGCCGGTTTGGGGTGATTATTCCTGTAATGGCAATAGCCGGAAGTATGGCAAAAAAGAAAATTACCCCGCTATCGGCAGGCACTTTCCGCACCGATAATGGGCTTTTTATCGGTTTACTGATCGCAGTGATCCTTATTGTTGGCGGATTAACCCATTTCCCTGCATTGGCCCTTGGTCCGTTGGTTGAGCATTTACTTATGAATTCCGGTATAACCTTTTAAGCTTTAATAAAATGAGTACAAAATTGAATACAAGCCTTTTCAATAAAAAGATATTACTACAGGCTTCAAAGGAAAGCTTTATTAAATTGAACCCGGCTCTGCAGATTAAGAATCCTGTCATTTTCATTGTGGCAATTGGTTCGGTTCTTACAACGATCATAGTTTTAACAGGAATATTTCAGGGCAGCTTCTCATCGTTTAACCTTCAGATAGCAATTTGGCTTTGGTTCACGGTGTTGTTTGCCAATTTTGCAGAGGCAGTTGCTGAAGGGAGGGGAAAAGCCCAGGCAGAAAGTCTGCGTAAGAACCGTACTCAAACCAAAGCCCGTAAGATCCTGGGCAAACAGGAGGTTTCGGTAAATGCAACGGAACTCAGAAGAGGTGATATTGTAAGATGCATGGCAGGAGATGTTATCCCTTCGGATGGGGAGATCATTGAAGGTATTGCAAGCGTTGATGAATCGGCAATAACAGGTGAATCAGCCCCTGTCATAAGGGAAAGCGGGGGAGACCGTTCAGCAGTCACAGGAGGCACGAAGGTGATCAGTGACTGGATCATGATAAGAATAACAACAGAGCCGGGCAACACATTCATCGACCGTATGATTGCTTTGGTGGAAGGAGCAAAACGGCAAAAAACGCCAAATGAAATTGCCTTATCGATACTTCTTTCAGGCCTGACTATAATTTTTCTTCTGGTTGTAGTGACACTTCCGGCATTCTTCGGTTACAGCCTTTCAGCCTCAGGACTGCCTGTTTCTCAAAACCTGACGATTCCGGTACTTATTGCTTTGCTGGTATGTCTTATTCCTACAACTATCGGAGGATTGCTAAGCGCCATCGGAATAAGCGGGATGGACAGGCTCATACAACGCAATGTTATTGCCACGAGTGGCCGGGCTATTGAAGCCGCTGGGGATGTGGACGTTCTTTTGCTGGATAAAACCGGAACGATAACATTAGGCAACAGGATGGCAACAGATTTTATCCCTGCCGAAGGAGTGACAACTGAAGAACTTGCCAATGCAGCCCAGCTTTCATCATTATCGGACGAAACACCAGAAGGGCGATCAATTGTTATTCTTGCCAAGGAAAAATTCAATATCCGCGGCCGTGAAGTCCACCAGCTTAATGCAACCTTCATCCCGTTTACCGCACAATCCAGAATGAGCGGTGTTGATTTAAAAACAGATGACAATATGGTTCATAAGATCCGAAAAGGTTCATCGGAAGCCATTCGTACATTTATCCAGAACAATAATGGTTTTTATCCGCAGGAAATACAAAATATCGTTTCGGAGCTTGCACGGCAGGGAGCAACACCCCTTGTAGTGGCTGAGGATAAAAAAGTCCTGGGGGTTATTCATCTTAAAGACATTGTAAAAGGTGGTATAAAACATCGTTTTGCAGAATTACGGAAAATGGGCATCAAAACGGTGATGATTACCGGGGACAATGCTTTAACTGCTGCTGCAATTGCAGCTGAAGCAGGAGTTGACGATTTCATGGCCGAGGCAAAGCCTGAAGATAAATTGCAACGTATCCGTGATGAACAGGCTAATGGCCACCTGGTGGGCATGATTGGAGATGGCACTAATGATGCACCGGCGCTTGCACAGGCCGATGTTGGCCTGGCAATGAACACCGGCACACAGGCTGCCCGGGAAGCTGGTAACATGGTCGATCTCGACAGCAATCCTACCAAATTAATTGAAGTGGTTGAGGTTGGTAAACAACTGCTGATGACGCGCGGCTCTCTAACTACATTCAGTATTGCCAATGATGTTGCAAAATATTTTGCAATAATCCCTGCCATTGCTATTTCACTGTATTCCGGAAAAAATGGCGTTGGCCCACTTTCAGCCCTGAATGTTATGCACCTGGTTTCTCCCCAGAGCGCTATTCTGAGTGCGGTAATCTTCAATGCAATTATTATAGTTCTTCTAATACCGCTGGCATTGAAAGGTGTACGTTACAAACCTGTTTCTGCGAATGCAGCCTTAACCCGGAACCTGTTAATGTTTGGTTTGGGAGGTATTATTGCGCCTTTCATTGGAATTAAACTGATTGATATTTTAATCAACCTATAAATAAGCGTTATAATGAAAACACTTGTCATTTCATTAAAAATATTCCTGTTTTTCACCGTCCTGACCGGCATTGTATATCCTCTTCTGATTACCGGGGCCGCGCAGCTTATCTTTCCCTCAAAAGCTAACGGCAGTGTAATAATCCGGGGTGGTCGAAAAGTCGGAAGTGAATTAATCGGCCAGCAGTTTAACAGCCCGTGGTATTTCTCGTCCCGGCCTTCGGCTGTTTCATATAATCCTTTACCATCCGGTGGTTCAAATTTTGGGTTGACCAATATTAAGCTGAAAAAAATTGCAGACTCCTGCGAAAAACAATTCATTGCATTTAACCAATTAGACAGCCGGACTGAAATCCCATCTGAAATGATTTTTGCCTCGGCAAGCGGTCTCGATCCACACATCTCGCCGGGAGCAGCATTGTTACAGGTTGACAGGATAGCTCAAGCCCGCAGGTTCAACACCATTCAAAAACAGAAACTTGTTCAATGTATAAATGACCTTACAGAAACTCCACAGTTTTTATGCCTTGGCGAAGAACGGATAAATGTATTATTGCTTAACTTAGCTACCGATCAGATCAAATGAACAGTTTCACTGACAACAGGCCGGATCCGGATGAACTGTTAGCTTCTTTGATTAATGAAGAAGAAAAGAGCAAACGGGGTACGCTGAAAATATTTTTTGGTATGTGTGCTGGCGTGGGGAAAACCTATACTATGCTGGAAACTGCCCATGCCGAAAAAATAAAAGGCAGTGATATCATCATCGGATATATCGAAACACATAACCGAAAGGAAACTGCCGATCTGGCGCATGGTTTTGAAATAATACCCCGTAAAACATCCGAGTACAAATCGACCAGTGTCGAGGAAATGGATCTGGATGCCATCATTGCCAGGAAACCCCAGATTGTACTGGTTGATGAACTTGCACATACAAATGCGCCCGGGAGCAGGCATATAAAACGCTACCAGGATGTCCAGGAAATTCTCGAAAATGGCATCAATGTTTATACAACTTTAAACGTACAGCATCTTGAAAGCCGCACCGAAACAGTTGCCCAGATAACCGGTATCCTTGTCCGTGAATCATTGCCCGATGAGATTTTTGAAAATGCTGATGAAGTTGAACTGGTTGACCTTACACCTGATGAATTGTTGCAAAGACTTTCTGAGGGAAAGGTTTATTCACCCGAACGTTCACGAGATGCAAAAGAAAACTTTTTCCGGAAGGGAAATATCACCGCCTTGCGTGAGATGGCATTACGCATTGTAGCCGACAGGGTTGACAAGCAGTTGCATGATTATATGCTGCATAAACGTATCCGCGGCCCCTGGAAAACAGGGATGCATCTTTTAGTTGCCGTGGGACCAAGCCCCTATTCAGGGAAATTATTGCGATGGTCCAAAAATCTGGCATATGCCATGGGCGCAAATATTCAGGCTGTATACGTGGAGACCTTGCACAGGCTTACATCCCGGGAACACGAACAGCTTGATAAAAATATTAAGCTTGCGAAGCAACTTGGAATAAAAGTCCGCATTATTACCAACGCTGATATTGTTAAAGCGATCGTCGATTTTGCACAGAAGGAGAACATTACCCATATCGTAGTCGGCAAACCCCGTGTCAGCAAACTTTTTTCAATGTTGCAACTAGGAAATTTTGTGAACAGGTTAATTCAATTCAGCGGTAATATTGATGTGTACATTCTGGGGTCAGACCGGCTGGCTAAAAATAATTTCAGGAACCGATTTTCTATTCCGGACTTTACCTCGCATATACCACAGTATCTGATTACATCCTTCCTGGTGATACTCTCTTCCGCTATTTTTTTCATTTTGCGGGATTATGTCGGATACCAGGTTGTTTCTTTTGTCCTTTTATTTCTGGTATCTATCCTTTCACTATTTTATGGAACAGGTCCGATTCTGCTCGCAGCATGCCTGAGCGCTTTAACCTGGGATTACTTTTTTATTCCTCCTCAGTTTACTTTGCACATTGAAAAGGCAGAAGACATTCTGATGCTTATCATGTTCTTTATCATCGCATTGCTTAATGGGATACTGACTTCGAGGGTAAGGAGGCAGGAAAAGAGAATAAGGATCCGTGAAGAAAGGACCAATGCACTGTATCAACTGACCAGGGAATTATCCAATGCAACAGGAATTGATGAAGTTTCGAATATTGCAGTCAGGTACATTCAAAAGTATTTCAACCTCGATTGTGCCATCTTTCATAAAAACGAGTTGAACCAATTCGATGATCATGTGACAAACGAGACTAAAATTAAATTCTCCGAAAATGAAATAAGCATTGCAGCATGGGTTTTCCGTCATTCAGCTAAAGCAGGGAAATACACTGATACCTTGCCATCCACCGAATATACATTTTATCCACTGACCGGAAATATCGATAATATGGGTGTTATTGCTGTCAGGCACATCAATGTATTTACACAAGGTGAAGAGCAATTCTGGGAAGCGTTTCTATCGCAGATCTCAGGCAAATTTGAACGAGAATTTTTGCGGGATGTTTCCAAAACAGCACTCATATTAAATGAATCAGATAAACTTTATAAAACCCTGTTCAATTCGATTTCACACGAGTTGCGTATTCCTGTTGCATCCATCATGGGAGTATCTGATACCCTGTTATCCCAGAAGTATCCGGAGGAAACCAAACAGAAATTGTATTCTGAAATTAACATTTCCTCTATCAGGTTAAACCGGCTTATCGAAAACCTGCTTAATATGTCCCGGCTTGAATCGGGCCGTATAACCCTGCGTCCAAACTGGTGTGATGTACATGATCTGGCACACAGGATGTCTGAAACCCTCAAACAGGAGCTGCTTCCATTCAAACTATCCGTTGTCATCCCTGATGACATGCCTCTTGTAAACATTGATTTTGGTCTTATTGAACAGGCACTTTATAATCTTATACTAAATGCTACCCAGAACGCACCTGCCGGCAGCAGGATCAGGCTCAAATTTTTTTATGATAATGGTTTTCTTACGATCCAGGTGATGGACAGGGGACAGGGATTTCCCGTATCTGAATTATCTTCGGTTTTTAATAAATTTTATCGTGGAAAAAATGCCCAGGCAGGAGGCACAGGCCTGGGATTGTCAATAGTAAAAGGTTTTATTGAAGCGCATCGGGGGGAAGTAACTGCAGAGAACAGACAAAACGGCGGAGCTATTTTTACAATAAAACTCCCTGTGAAAATTTCCGAAATGGACCAATTCAGACAGCATGAAGATTGATGGTGAACGCAGGTAACATTCTGGTTATTGATGATGAGCTCCAGATCAGGCGCCTGCTTGAAATTACATTATCGGCGAACGGGTATCATGTGACTGAAGCTTCGACAGGGAAGGAGGGGATAAGCCTTGCGGCCTCCGTCAATCCTGACCTTATCATTCTTGACCTGGGGCTGCCTGATGCGGATGGAATTGAAATACTCAAACAGTTAAGAGAATGGCTGATTAAGCCTGTGATCATCCTTTCGGTCAGGAATGCCGAAGAAGACATTGTGAGAGCGCTAGATAACGGGGCAAACGATTATCTCACAAAACCTTTCAGGACCGGGGAGTTACTCGCCAGGATAAGAGTGGCTATGCGCCACCCGGGTGAAGATAAGGAGTCTCCGATACTTCAGTTTGGGGAAATTGTCATAGATCTCGTCAATCATACGGTAAGAAAAAACGGGATTCTTGTGAAGCTTACTTCAACCGAATATAGCCTGTTTGCACTACTGGCAAAAAATGAAGGAAGGGTGCTTACCCATCAGTATATTCTTAAAGAAGTGTGGGGTATTTCATATACTGAACAAACCCAATACCTAAGGGTTTTCATGGCCCAACTCAGGAAAAAACTTGAGGATGACCCTGCCCACCCGGTACTTTTTAATACCGAATCGGGTATAGGTTACAGATTCGGATCCTGATACTGTCCTGACGGCAATTTATATCATTACCGCCATTTGCTGTTCTTAAGACGACTATTCTTTGATCAGTCTGCCTGTTACAGACGCTTTATCACCGGTAAGCCTGAAGAAATAGATACCTGCAGACTTGCCGCTTAAATCGAGCTGCACCTTTGTTTCTGAGACCTGGCGGCTGAGTATTTCTTTTCCGTCGGAATTCACAATAGAAAGGGTTGCTGTTCCTGAGAATTCGGGGAATTCAATAGTAAACAGATCCTTAACAGGGTTCGGAGAGATCCTGTAACTTCCATTTGCTGCTGCTACGTTATTAATTCCAACTGAACCTCCGTTAGTGGTTTTCAGGATCAATCCCGAATCACCGACTATATACCCAAGCCCGAAACCCGGAAAATCTACACCCTGCAATGCAAGAGTCGTCCCGGGACTCTGCACTGTCCAGTCAGTTCCGGAATTCAGTGTTTTCATAATGAGGGATTCGGCGGCGGTATTTTTAGTTCCAACTATATACCCAGTTGTCAGGTTATTAAAAAATACCTGGTAAATGTTCTGTGTTGTACCCGTGTTCAAGGTTGCCCAGGTATAGCCACCGTCGGTTGATTTTATGACTGTTCCGCGGTATCCTGCTGCATAAGCGGTTACACCATCCGAAAAACTGATAGAAGCAAGGTGAAACGGGGTTCCCGAAGTCTGTGTTATCCATGTAGTGCCACCATTGGCTGTCGCCAGCACCGTTCCCAACCAGCCAACCGCAACACCAGTTGTAGGTGTGGTGAAGGCAACAGAAAGCAGGGAATTGGTGGTATTCGTGGTCTGTATGGTCCAGTTCGTGCCGCCATCAATGGTTTTGGCTAACAACCCCCCGGAACCGGAAATATATCCTACGTTGATGTTCACAAAATCAATGCAATTGAGATTATAGAACATATTGAATAAATACTGGGACGACCAGGTCTGGCCACCATCCTTGGTTTTCAAATATAACCCGCTGCCGCCGACTGCATAACCGGTATCGGCATTCACGAACTGAACTTTCTGGAGGTAATTGCCTGAAGGATCATAGTAAGCTGTCCAGGAAGTGCCGCCGTTTGTCGTTTTCAGTATAACTCCAGAATCACCAACAGCAAAACCCCTGTCTATATCGGTAAAGTACACGGAGTGAAGGCTTTTGCTGACTCCTGAGGATAGAGGAACCCACTGGCCCATAGCTGTTCCCGTGACAAGCAATACTAGAAGCAAGGAATAAATTGATTTCATGATATGATATGTTTAAGGTTAGTTAGAAATTATTTCGAGGCGGCTAATTTAGCGAGATTTCCTGAATACATCAACCATAACAGGGCAACACCTTCCTTTATCCGCAGTAAATAAAATGAAAATTTTAGATCAGGCAGTTGATCTTCGTTTGCAGGAATTCACCGTTTACCTATTATTCCCCGGCATTCACCGATTTTAATCTATCTTAAGATGAAGGAGAAGTAATTTTGCATGCAGACAAACAATTTTCTCATAACCGTTGAATTTTTGTTTGGCTCCGGGGATGATGGAAGGGATTACCATCAGGCGTTAAAAAGCATTTAACACAGCCGCTCCCCGGTTTTTTTATTCATATCTCAGCGCGTCGATCGGATCGAGGCGGGATGCTTTGCGGGCAGGATACCATCCGAAGAAAGTACCTATCATTGAACAGAAAAGGAAAGAAAGGAGCACTGCCTGTGGCAGGATCACTACCGGCCAGTGAAGAGTCCGCGCTATGATAACCGAGACGGAGATCCCCAGTAGAATGCCGATGACCCCGCCTATGATGCTGATGAGTACCGATTCGGTGAGAAACTGTATCATTATGGATTTACGCTTGGCTCCGAGCGACATCCTGAGGCCGATCTCCCTGGTGCGCTCAGTAACCGACACATACATGATGTTCATGATACCTATTCCACCCACCACCAGAGAGATCCCTGCTATAGCGCCCAGGAGAATGGTGAGCATGTCGCTGATCGAACTGAAGGTCTTTATGAGTTCCTCCTGTGTGCGTATGTCGAAATCATTCACATCGGTGGTTTTAAGCTTATGCCTGAAACGAAGAAGGCGTTCAATTTCTTTTTCTGCCAGGGGGGATTGTTTTTCGGATAATGCCGAAGCGTAGATCCCCTGGATATGGCGGATGGCGAGCATCCTTTTCTGGACCGTAGAATAAGGGGCAAGCAGAAGGTCGTCCTGGTCCTGGCCGAAGGTGTTCTGTCCTTTTGTACTGAGGACACCGATGATCTTCAGAGGAATACTGTTGAACCTTATAACTATGCCGATAGGATAAACATTATCCCCGAACAGGTTCTTGATCACAGTTTTCCCTATCAGGCAGACTTTGGCTGCGGACCTGATCTCTTTTTGTGTGAAGACCCGTCCCTTTTGTACCGAGAGTTTTTTTATGCCGAGGTATTGATCGCTGACTCCGTAAATCTCTGTGGGTGTGTTTTTGTTTGCATAAATGCATTGCCCGCTACTCCTTACTTCGGGAGATATTAATGAGATGTTCCTGCAGTTTTGTGCTATGGCGGCCGCATCTTCAAGGCTGAGGCTTCGACTACCCGAATTTCCGAGCTGCACACCTCCCTTTTGCTGCATTGCAGGAGTGATGATGATGAGGTTAGATCCCATGTCGGAAACCTGCTTCTCGATGCTCCTCTTGGAACCCTGTCCTATGGCCAGCATATCTATCACTGAGGCTACGCCGATGATGATCCCAAGCATGGTGAGCAGGGCCCGGGTTTTATTCCTGAGAAGGGCGTCAAGGGCGATGTGGAGGAAGCTGAAGAGTGACATGTGCTGGTCTTGAATAACGAATATCGAATAACGAATAACGAATTTTGAATGAAGTTTAGGGTGGCGGTGGGGGGCCGGAGTTCTTGCCTTTGCTCTTGGGAGGCCTGGGCATGAAGGGGCTGCTTTCGGCGGTGTCCTTTTTTGCGGTTGCAGTGACACTGACCCCTGCTGTTGAAGCAATGACGACCTCGTCGCCTTCGCTCAGTCCCGAGATGACCTGGACGTTAAGGTCGTCATCAAGTCCTGTTTCGATCAGCACCGGCCTGATGTTCCTGCCATTCTTGACCCATACTTCTTTTTTCGGATTTTCTCCGGAATCGGAGGGCGGGCTTGCAGCGGCAGGAGGCAATCCTTCGGGTTTGAACTGCAGCACCTGGCTGGAAACCACCAGCACATTGTTGGCCTCTTTTACATAAGCCGTAATGCTCGCTGTCATTCCCGGCATGAGTTTCAGTTCCTTGTTCGGGGCCTGGATGATGACGGTATAAGTGACTACGTTGGAGGTGGTCACCGGTTGTAGCCTGATTTGTGTGACTTCACCCATGAACTGGTCGTCGGGGAAGGCATCAACGGTAAAACTTACCCTCTGTCCCTGTTTCACATAGCCGATGTCGGCTTCATCAACCGAAGCTTCCACCTGCATCTGTGTAAGATCGTGGGCGATGGTAAAGAGGGTAGGGGTGCTGTAAGAGGCGGCAACCGTCTGCCCTTCGTTCACCGCCCTGTCGAGCACCACCCCGTCGATGGGGGAATAGATAAATGCATATCCCAGGTTTATCTTTGACTGGTCGTAATTCAGTTGGGCTGTTTTTATGGAAGTCTGCGCTTTCTCATAATTATACAAGGCCTCATCATAGGCGCTTTCGGCAATCAGTTGTTTGTCGAACAGGGCTTTCGTCCTCTTGTAGGTTGCTGTTTGGTATGTAAGCACCGCTTTTGCATCATCCAGGGCGGCCTGGGAGATGGTAAGCTGGGTTTCAAGGGGTTTGCGGTCGAGTTCGGCAAGGAGTTCTCCTGTTTTTACATGTGAGTTATAGTCGGCGTAGATCCTGCTGATCTTACCCGAGACCTGGGTGCCGACCTTCACCGTTTGTATTGCCTGAATAGTGCCCGTTGCAGTCACAGTGATCTTTACAGAACCTTTGGTCACACGGGCGGTTTCATAGCTCATATCCTGGTGTGACTTTGTCAGGGACCGGATGAGGAAGAATGCAGAAACAGCCGAAGCAAGCAGGAGGGAAGTGATGATAATTGTTTTGAGTTTCATAAGCATGGGTCAGATGGTTACAGGAACTCCTGCATAGAAATCGAGGATCTTCCGGCTGAAAATAAGTTTGTATTTTGACTGAAGGAGTGTGCCCTCAGCGACAATTAGGTTGGTCTTCTGGACAAGGAAATCCACCGAAGAGATCAGGCCCTGCCTGAATTTCTCGTCGGCAACAAGGTAGGATTCATAAGCTGCATTATATTGCTCCAGGCCCGATTCGTATTCCCTTGCCGAGGAGATAACATCCTGGGAGCCCTGTTCTATCGATTTCCTGAGCTGGTTTCGGATGTTAGTCTCTTCCAGTTCGGCTGTTGAGGTGTTGAGCCTGGCGATAGTCACATTTGATTTGGCTTTATAGTTCTGATAAATAGGGATGTTCAGTGAAAGTCCCAGTGTCGGGCTTATTTGGTTATCGATAGAAGACTGCTGCTGGCCGGAACCTGCGAAGTTCACACCCAGCCCTGCGCTGACTGAAAGTGAAGGGTAATAGTCGGCTTTGGCGATCTGAACATTAAGTTTTGCCGATTCCTTATTGAATTCAGCGCTTTTAACCTGGGGTTTCACCGTAAGTGCAATACGGAAGACCGAATCGGCTTTGGGTTTAAAAGACAGTAACAGCCCTGGTTCCAGGTCGGGATGGAAAATGGCCATGGAGGTGTCGGCGGGCAGTTCCATAAGCTGGACCAGGGTGATCTGGTCAATAGCCATTGTGCTTTCGGCTGTAGCCAGGGTTTGTTTCTCGGTGGCGAGTTGTGATTTAACCTGCAGGTAATCTGATCTGGAGGCTGCCCCCAGGCTCAGCCGTTCGGATGATAGTTCAAGTTGATGTTCAGTTAATTCAACCTGTTTACGGCTGTTCTTCACCTGTTCTTCAGCATAGAGAACCTGCAGGTATGCGTTTAATACGTTAATCGTGACCGATTCCCTGGTGGTTTCGGCATCATATTTTACAGCCTCAAGGTTCACTTTCGACTGTTTCACTTGCTTGTTGATCTTTAAGCCGTTGAACACTGTGATGCTGGAATTCAATGAGATGTTGGTCCCTGTATAGCCTACGAGGTTCCCGCTGGTGATGGTGACCTGCTGACTGTTCCATGAGAAATTCTGGTTTACCCCTGCGTTAAGCGAAGGATATCTTGATGATCTGGCCTGGGTTTGGTTAGCTTCCCTTACCTGGATGGTCACCCTGGCTTTGCGAACGTCAATATTATTCTGAAGGGCGTAGGATATGCATTTGTCTAAGGTCCATACGCTGTCGGGCGTTGCAGCGCCTGACTTTCCTGAGAACAGGAATACCAGGGCAATTGAGATCAGAAGTTTTAATGCCGTGTTCATGGCTGAGGTGCGATGGAGAATTTATGGGATATCTTGTAGGTTTTTGATCCTGAGTCTGCATCAGATGGAGGGGAGCCGCCCCCAGGGCCGCCACCCTGCATTCCTCTGCCTCCCGGTCCGCCGCCGCCCTGCATTCCTCCGGGTCCCCCGCCCCCACCGGGCATACCCCCGCCCTGCATACCGCCGCCCCCGCTTATTCCTCCGGGACCTCCGTTACCGCTCTGCATTCCTTCCCGGCCGGATCCTCCCTGTCCATTCTGCGGATTCCCTTGCTGAGATGAGCTGCCGGGGTCGTTGATTGCAAAACTGAATGAAACGTATTTGGCTGTGCGCAGATCCTGCCGGAAACCCGAATAGGGTATTGATCCCTCCATCACCAGGGCCCCTGTTGAATCATAGGCCAGGGCAGTTTCCACCGGTATGCATGAAGTATCGGGAGGATAGACTCCGTCGATGCTGCCGGCGAAGCCTTCAAGTTTAACTGCAAATTTGAACCTGCGGGCTTTCTGCATTCCCCCGCCCATACCTTGTTCGCCTTGGCGTAAGCCAGGCTGAGCCTTAGGGCTGCTGCCGGCGGTTCCAGGGTCCGGGCGATCGCCAGGGGGAGGAGACATTTTTTCACCTTCCGGCCGGCCCGGGCGATCGCCCGGACCAGCAATGGGAGGTGAACCATATGGCTTCACAACACCATATGGAAAGGAAACCAAACAGGATCCTCTGTTACTGCCATTGTAAGCAATGCGGAAAACCAGTCCTTTTTGTAATACCTCAGTCTTCTCTCCCCTTGGCAGGACCTGCACGCAGAAATATAGCCTGGAAGAATCATTCGCCAGTGCATACAGCACACCTGCATCAGTTTTATCATAAAACATGTTCGATGGCCAGTCGGTAAGCCGCCCATCCACCTTTATACCCTTTGCGTAAAAAGATGGATAAGCACTATGGCCAGTATTGGGTTTATCATTCCCGGCAAAAACCGAAACCGGGAAAAAATACCCTGAACAGAAAATGATCATGAAAATTGCCAGTCTCAGCAGGCTAACAAGGGGTTTCATAAGAAATGATTTTAGCAATTCAACAGCAGGACAAAACTAACCAGACTGCAGGCAACCAGGAAAATTAATAGGTAAACAATTGAAATTTACCGGAGAACAGCAATTTCAGAATCCCGACAGCCATTTGCGGACTGCTTCCTGGTATGTCTCACCCACGGGGATGCGGGTGGCGCCTAGTTGTATAAACCGGTTATGGATACTCCGTATGTTCTTTACCGGCACAATAAAACTCCTGTGCACCCTCATGAAACTTCCCTGGGGAAGTTTCTCAAGAATGCTTTTCAGGCTCATCAACGAAAGAACAGGCTTTGACATGCTCTCGAGGTGGATCTTTATATAATCATCCAACCCTTCTATATATATAATATCATTGATGGGGATGCGAACATTCTGGTATTCCGACTTTACAAAGATGAATTCGCCCTGGATTGAAGTATCCCCGGCAGGTTTATCAAGATGTTTCCGGGCTTTCTCAACCGATTTGATAAAGCGTTCGAACTTCACAGGTTTCAGCAGGTAGTCCACGGCTTCGAGTTCAAACCCTTTCACTGCATATTCGGAATACGCGGTAGTGAAAATCACCAGTGGTTTTTTCTGAAGGTTCTCGTAAAACCTGATCCCGTTGATGTCGGGCATATGGATATCGAGGAAGATCAGGTCAACGGAATTTATTTTAAGAAAGGCTGCCGCCCGGATGGCATCCGTGAAGGTAGCGAGCAGCTGGACTGCAGGCGTGTCAAAAGCGTATTTTTTGATTACCTCTAAAGCCAGGGGCTCATCGTCTATGGCGATGCATCTGATCATGCAAGCTGCATAGTAAGGTTCACCATAAAGAGCTGCCCGTTGTCAGAAATGCTGAGATTATGGTGGTCATGGTAGGAGAGTTCAAGCCGCTGCCTGGTATTGCTGATACCCAGCCCGCGGGAATCACCGGCCTTGCGGTCGGGAAAGATGCGGTTGGATACTTTCAGGCTAAGCAGGTTGTGGACCAGGTTGATTTCTATGATAACAGGTGCAGGTTCATGGCTGCTGATCCCATATTTGAATGCATTTTCAACGAAAGGCATCAGGATCAGAGGCGCAATGCTGTATTCCCCGAAATTGCCGTTGAGATGCAGTTGTACTTTCACATTTTCACCCAGGCGTATCTTCTGAAGTTCAACGTAATGGCTGATGTACTGTATCTCCATTTCAAGAGGCACCGTATCGGCATGTGCATCATGGGTTATATAACGCATCATGTCCGATAACTTCATCACTGCATCGGCCGTTGCATCGCTTTTAAGCAGGGCGAGGCTGTAAATGCTGTTGAGTGTGTTAAACAAGAAATGAGGATTGATCTGGGATCTCAGGAAAGAAAGCTCCATGGTCAGCCGCTCTTCCTCTATCATTTTTGCCTTTTTTTCGGCCGTTTGCCATTCCTGTACGATCCAGATCCCGGCGCTTATCATCATGATAAAGAAAAAGAGGAACATCGATTCGGTACGGTCGGGCCTGAACAGGTCAAACCCGGAGGGCTGGGGACCACCCATCCCCGGCATATGCACAAGACCTTTAAAAAACAGTTCCCTCATCCACATAAACAAGACGCAGAGAATAATGATAATGATAATATACAGAATGAAATATTTTTTGTTTAACAGCTTGGGCAGCATCCAGAAAGCATGCAGGTAAAACAGGGTGATCAGGAATACGTTGAACAGCAGGAAGCGGGCTATGAAATATGCCTGCATTGGTTCCTGCATATCGGGCCCCATCATGGGCTTGGGCCTGAAAATGTAAGGGAGGCTCACAAAAATCACCCAGGCTATGATATGGGTCAGAACTGTTACCACCTTGGTTTTCATAGATCAAATTTATGCAAACCTTGGGAATTTGCTGGAATGTATCGGAGTATGCAGGAATTTTACCGGAGAACGCATTGCAGGGATTGTATCAGCCCTGGTTTATCCTGGCGGATTTATTGATCCTGATGATTTTTACCAAAAATGCCGTTATTACTGAAAGAAGGAAGATAAACATCAGAAAGGGCACACCTATCATGTGGATGAGATTATAGATGATGGGCAGTCTTGTCGTACCAATATCATAAATATTGCCCGGATCCCTTTTTTGATCTTCAATCAAACGCCTGATCATATCAGCATGCTCCGGACTTACACAGGCCGCCCTCCTGATCATAACATCCTCTGCAATGTCAAATTCATATGGAAACCCGTTTTTACACCATTGTTTGCTTAAAGGGGTGTAAAAAATTAAACCGGTAAAAACATCCTTATAACCAAGTCCCTTTATCTGCATAAACCTGCCTTCAAACCGGTCGTCACCAAACGGGCTGCCTGCAAAATCAAATCCGCAGGCAGCATTACCTGCCAATTCAAATGCCGCATCCCATTTCCCATGATCTACGGGCACGATAGCTGTCAGGTACTTCATGGATATGCCATTCATCATTATATTTGCAACCTTGCCGGGCAGGGCTTTCATGATATACCCCGTAGTGCCTCCGAAATAATTCTTACCGTTCGGGGCCAGTCCGAATCCATGATAAGTATTCATAATCACAAGCGCCTTGGATCTTTTCTGCATAGATAAAACATCTCTGTATTTTTCTATTACCTGGGCTGCCATCAGGCTATCCCTGGCCGGAGTAGTATAATTTTTTATGTAAGTTTCATGCGTTGCGGTTTCCCAGTTTACCGGCAGGTCGGTGAAATACCAGTTTATTTTACTGCTGTCGGGCAGATTGACGTTCAGGTTATGAACGGTTTTGAACATGTCGAACAGGTTGGTGTTGCTCCATAAGGGCCAGACTGCACTGCTGTTCCTCTGAAGCCTTGCAGTTGCCCTGTTCAGCTCATCCTCAGTCTGATAAACGCAATGAAGGTAGACAGCCAATGAGTCCTGGTAGCTCGCTGATCCGCATTCAGTAAAAATATTACCAACCTTTTCGGAAAACCTCGGGTCTTTGAGAAGTTTAAAAATAAACTCGTATTGGGAATATTCGGGATGCATGCGTTCGGAAATAACTACGAGATCGTACTTTTTAAACAGCTCAAACATATACTCAACCGGATCCTGTGAATGATCCCTGATAAAGGCTGCATATTGCCTGACTTCCTTAGTTTGGGGATAAGGATTGCCGTATTTTGTGAAAAGGTTGTTCTTGTCTTTTATTAATGGGTAAACCGAAACAAAAATGAATGCAATATACGCAGCTGCAAAAATACCGAATGAAGATCCTGCCAGGGCTTTTGAAACAACTTTCTCTTTAACTGTTGAGGTACCCGAAAGCCATTCCCACCAGGTCTGCCTGAAAACCAGAAGGTAAATTGCTGAAATAATCAGTATCAGCAACATTTCAGAAGCAGTCTTTACTGTATTCGTCCTTAAGGGAACATTCTCAAAAAAATTAAGCATCAGCCAGATCCCGATGATTCCTTTAAAAACAACTTCCCTGGCTGCTAAGGGCAGGGCAGTTGCCTTTTCGCCATTCTTGCCAACAATTCTAAGGTTTGTAAACACCTTGCCCGGGGTTCTCCCGTTCATGAATAAATAAAACAGGAAATAATAACAGATAAAAACCCCTGTAAAGATATTCCCGAAACAGATGAAGGTAAACTGGTATAAAAGGACCTGCATAAGGCCGGAAATACAGTAAATAGCTGAAACATCCAGCAGAGTCGACAGGGTACGCAGCCATAAAAGTCTTCTCGTTTTCATAAAATCAGGTTTATTTGGGTGAGAAGCAGCAATTATTATCTAAATGCATTACTTCTTTATTTTTTTCCTCAGAGAAGTAAGCTTGAATGTAAGGCCGATATGGGTGCTCAGGTTGTTCCATACATAATTTGTCATCCAGGTGCCGGCATTTGGAATATCCCCTTTTATCTTATAGCTGTTCTGAGAAATCAGGTAATCGAGAATATAATACAATCCGAATCTTCCATCCGAGTCAAAATAAACATTATAACCCAGACCTATCACGTTGTTGATGTACATATCGGTCTCGGTGTAAGGTCTTGACACGTCCCCGGTCAGAACTTTGTTATAAACCGTCTTGTATCTCAAATATTCAAATGAGTAATGTATGAACATGTTCTCCCTGAAATACGGATTAAATACATAAAATTTATAACCGGCTGTAAATCCCGGACTGGGATTTATTATATCATCACTGAAAAACAATCCATGTATAGCCACCGGATAGGCAAAGCCCAGGGAAAATTCATGCCGGCCCACCTGCACATAAGGTGAAACGTAAACCACACTTTTCAGGTCAGTCAGGTAATGCTGGTTGGCAGGGAAGTTTGAAAATCCGCCTGCGCTGATACCGAAATCCTGTTTTATGGGATCGGCCTGGGCAAACAGTTGATCTGTAGCTGCAAATAATAAAGAGACAATGAATACAATTGCAACAATCGATTTCATATGTTTGAATTAAATGGTTCTTTGTTAACTTTCATTGATCCCAGGTCAGGAAGTTTTCGGGTTCATGATCTTGCCCATGAACAGTATGCTCCCTGTAGTGTTATCCCTGATAAGAAAGATGAAGGGGTGATCAGCCTTGAATATTTTAATGTCTTGTGGCCCGGGCGCTGCCATCATCTTTATCACCACTGCAGTCGCTGCTGCAGCTTCAGTACCTTTTTCATCGACATTAATGAATGCCTGATGTATCACAGAGCTGATCTTTAGATCGCGTTGACCTGTCATGCCCGAAAAGTCGGCCATACCGGAGAATGCCAGAGGCATCCCCATTTTTGACAGGATGTTTTGTAAATAGACCCGGTATGAAGCAGTGAATTTTGGAATGGCTAAATTAACGGTATTGTTTTTTAATGAACCGAGGATGAACATACAGGTCTTATAATCCAGAGTTTTCTCCAATTCAGCAATACCGTTCTTCTGAACAGGAAGGAAGATCACCATGGATGCCTTATTATCCTTGTATGGGATTTCAATTGCCTTGACATCCTTATCCTCAAAATAACTATAACTCCCTTTCCTGTTCATAAAGGACGTCGTAACCTGCGTCTTGCCTGCCAGGAAAAAAGGCTGCGGCATAGTATTATCCCTGGGAAAACTTTCGGCCCATTCACCAAAAAAGTAAATTGCGTTTACAAGGACCATTTTTGTCGATGCATCCAGGTCAGGGGGGCTTACCAGGTTTTTTATTTTATTTTTTGTCTGCTGTTCCACCCAGCCGTTAATTTCGGTTCTTGCAAATTCCCTTTCCTTATCCTTGCTGAAATCCGCATATTTAAGCTCTGAGTGATAATTTGTTTTTACAAGATCAAAATAGGTATCCAGGAATTTGTAGTCCTGCTGCACCCACAAACCATTGGCAATATTCAGCTGAATTTTATCTCCGGTCCCCAGTTTAATTCCGTCAATCAATTCCCTGTACCAGGAATGAAAGACATCATCCTGTCCAAAGTTCAGGGTTGAGGACATCTGGAGGGCGGTTTCACCTCTTGCCCCGGCATAGGTCATTGCCAGCGCTGTTGAAATGCTAAAAGGGGAGAAGAAGATATTCCCCCCGGCGCCGCCCGAGACCTCATGATACAAATTCAAAGCAAATTTACCATTGCCTTCGACAATTCCACTGGAATTTTGTGCGCTGCACAGGATGGTGAACATGCAGGCAAGCAAACAGAACAAGCCGGTTTTCATGTTATAGAATTTAAACTGAATGGTTGAACAATGATAAAAGCGATAAAGTAAATACTTTACTTTCATCTTGACTATGGGATGGGTTAAAATATAACGCAGGTTTAAAACAAATTATTTTCAATGTGTAAATTTTCGTCCGAACGGGAGAAATCTCGGGATCTTTCGCTGGTATTCAGCATAATCGGGATATTTCCCGGCGCTGATCTCTTCACTGAAACCGGAACTTCCCTGGAAAAGTACCAGCAGCAACAGGCAGCCCGCTATGCTCCAGTTGACCCAGGCTCCACCCGCGGCAACACTGAACAGGTAAAAACAAATCCAGATGGACTGCTCGGCGAAGTAGTTGGGGTGGCGGCTGAGAGCCCACAGACCCTTGTCAAGGAATCCCTTTTTATAGTTACCGGTAAGTTCTTCCCCGGCTTTGATCTTCCTGTATTTCTTACTTTGGAAATTCCACTGCTGTATGTCGGCCATGGTTTCAAAGGCTATAAAAAAGAACATCATTGCAGCCACGAAATAATCGAAAATCCCCATTGGCACTGAATTATTCTGGAGGACAACGATAGTTGGCAACGTAAAGAGCAGGATGAGCGCAAGCTGGTATCCCGAAATAAAGAACAGGTTGAACAGGGTCCATTTCCAGCGCGGGTTGAACTCGGGCTTCTTGCGCAAAACCAACCAGCGATAGTCTTCTTCGCCTGCCCAGAAACGCCAGCTGTAAGCTCCTTTCATGGCAAAATTTACCGTCAGCCTCAATCCCCATAAAGTTGCGAGTGAGCTCATTAAAACCAGCCTCGGAGTAAAATCTCCATATGAAGCAACAACCCAGGTGTAGACAATGGGTAGGAGGCTCCATAGTTTGTCGACCTGGCTGTTGTTCCTGGTTAGTTCACCCACGATGAAGGAGTAAGCTATGACGATGGAAACTATAATGACCAGGGTATGTAATGCCTTCCATTCAGGCGGGCCTAAAGCAGTGCCGAAGAAATAGCTGAATAACGGGACTGCAAGAAGAGTGACCCCTAAAAGGATCGCAGTGGTTATGATTTTCATATGTAAAATAGTGAATTTGTTCTAAGAGCGCGCAAGATAGGAAAATTTTCGGCTGCTTTCAGCAGGTTTCATACCCGCCGCTCCCTCATCCGCAGTCAAAAAATAAAATTATTACCTTCCGCCCTCCCTGAGGAATATCCAGCCGGTGGTGGTTGAATTATTTTTTATGGTAAGAATGTAAAAATAGGTTCCGTCGGGCAGGATTTCTCCTTTTAAGTTTGTCCCTCTCCAGGCATTATCATTATTGTTATAATTTTCAAATGAGTTGACGGTCTCTCCCCAACGATTAAAAACCTCAAATTTATTCACGGGGTAGAATTCAATACAATCAATCCAGAGTTTGTCATTGATCCCGTCCCCATTGGGAGTTATGACATTATGTACAAGGATACAATTCTCTTCAGCTTCTTTTTTTCCAACCATCACATGAACGCTGTCGGTTGCAGTACACCATGTGGCAGCATCAGTGATAGTAAGCTTAAAAACAGCGTTTGTCGTGAGGTTAAGAGTTTGAGGTTCTTTCACTGAATTATCAAGCAATAGTGATGCGGGCTCCCATGCATATTGAAAATTACCGGACCCTCCTGAAGCTTGACAATCCAGGGTTGTTGAACTGTTGTATTTTATGGACTGATCCATTCCTGCATCGGCCAGGGGAACGGAATAGATGAAGATTGTCATGAAACAGCTTGCGGCTGAATCCTGGCATGCTGAGGCGCCATAGGTTCTCAATGTAATTTTTACAGGTCCGGTTTCAGCCTGGGCCGGCAGGTAAACGGGGGTGAGGGTTCCGGTATCCTTCAGGATCCCCTTACCATCATTTTCCCAGGTATAGCGGGAGGTATGACTGATCTCAAAACCATGCAACACGTATGACATCCCTTCGCAAATACTGCCATCGGGACCCGGGGAAGCCGCAGGACCAGGTTCAAAAGTCAGTTTCAGGGAATCGGATACAGGAATGCATGGTTCTGCTGATAATGCATGAATGGTAAGGAATATGCTTCCTGCTTCAACATCCGAAGATGCTGGAAAATATACCGGGTGAAGGATTGACGGATCATCGAAGGATCCCGATCCTGAGGTAATCCAGGATAGTGAAGTATATTCACCGGCAGATGATCCGGATATCTGCAGGGGGCTCCTTCCGCAGGATGATTGGTCCATCCCGGCATCAGCCATGGCGGATCGGTTAATCATCAACGCCATCACCGATGTGTCGGTTCCGCAGGGAGCATGACCTTTAACGAGAAGGGTAAGGACAACCATGCCTGTTTCACCCTGGGCCGGCATATAAGTCGGTGACAGTGTGCCGGAATTTAACAGGATGCCCTGACCGCTGGAATACCATTCTACAACGCTGTCGTTGATCGCCGAAGCTCCGGATAAGGTGAATGGACTGCCCGTGCAGGTCGTCCCGTCGGGCCCTGCAAAAGCCCGGGGTGGATGGTTCACGGTAACAGGTAGAGGGGGAGAGTCTGCTCCGGCTTCACAATCATTAACTGCATGTACTATGATGTTCCCGCTGACAGCCGCCGGCCCGGGATCCACGGCAATAGAGTTTGTGCCATCACCCGAAGTTATTAAAAATCCCTGTGGTAAAGTCCAGGTGTAAGCAGAGGCAAACGGCACAGGCAATATTGAATAATCTAAGCCCGTATTCCCGGCACATACCCTTAGCGGACCATGGATAGTGCCTGCAGGACCAGGCAACGGCCTGACATCAACATGCAAGGTTGTGGCAGTATCAGGCCTGCAATTATACTCATCATCATAAATCACATTTAAAGATTGCGGTCCGGCCGAATCCCATGTCACCATAACCGAATTTGTTCCCTGGCCTGAAGTTATAATTCCGCCCGGTGATATTCCCCATGAATAGTAATGCATCCCGGGATCAGTAAGGTAATTATTGCTGACGGAATTCAGGCAGGGAGTAAGGGGTCCGTCCAGGGCAGGAACGGGTAATGGTTTAACTATCACGTGATACATTAAGGGGAAACCCGGTGAGCAGCCGGTAGGATCTGTATAATTCAGATAAACCAGCTGTTGCCCTGCTATATTCCAGGTGACAGTAATTGTATAGGTTCCCTGGCCGGAGGTGATTATGCCTCCCGGTGTGGTACTCCACAAATAGGAAGTCATACCTGTCTCTGTTACATAAATATTACTGACTGACCGCACACAAGGGAATCCCGGGCCCTTGATTTGAGGAGCAGACGATTGTGTGACATTTACATCAAAGGTTGTCGCGTTAGTTGCAGTACAGCCGTTCTGGTCAGTATAATTCACACTCACTGTTTGAATTCCTGCGGTATTCCATATTACAGTTATAAAATTGCTCGATGAAGTTCCTCCTGCCGTGACAGTACCACCCGCAGAGACCGTCCAGGTGTAATTATTCATCCCGGCCTGTGTGAGGTATGTATGCTCCATTGTGCTTAAGCAGGCAGTTTGATCGCCTGTGATCACCGGGATGGGAAGGGGATTGACTATGACATTGCATGCAGCTGAAGCTGTTAACATACAGCCGGATGTCGTGGTATAGGTAACAGATACTGTTTTCTGACCTGCACTTTGCCATGTTACAGTTACCGTGTTGCTTGTTGGTGATCCGCCTGCGGTTATTATTCCCCCTGGAGAAACCGACCATTGGTAATTTTGCTGTCCGGGCGCAGTGGTATAAACATTCCCGGCCGAACCGGTGCAAACAGGGGAGGGTCCGGTTAAAGACACACTGCTGAAACTTCCCTTTTCAAGGAAAACCCCTGAATCCAGTACATAGTCCAGCGCATCTGCAACTGCAATTTTTATGTGATAGGTGGCACATGGCTGTACCGTATGCCATGCAGTGAAAACATAAGTCAGGGCATTGTATTGATAATAAACGCCTCCGTTTGGAGGTATATTATGACAATATGATGCATTGCCGCATGCCTGCGGTGAATTACACCAGACTGAATTCGACTGGCTGCATATATTGTTTATCGTAACGTAACTGGATGTCCCGGGCATCAGCGCAATATCTGTACTGTTATTCGAGAATGGGCCAATGATCCCCGGGCCGCTCAGGAAGAATCCGAAAGGGTCGTTAAACTGGTTGCAGTAAGTAAATAACTCTTCCGAGCCGAAAACATACCTGAATTTTATGGTGTCGGAGAGAGGAATAAAATCAAACTCGAATACACATCTGTCATGTGTACTTCCACCAGCAAGAACACTGAGATCAGGATCACCCGACCCTTGCAAGTCAGCTCCTACCCCGCATGTGTTATTCGGACCCACTGCATAATCTGCCTGGCCCGATGTCAGTATCATCCCGGAATCAATACCCATTTGCATGAGTGCATTGCCCGAAGCAACAAACGAACCTGCCTGGTTTGAGGTAATTATTGACGAAGATCCGTTGAACTTTGCATTGGTTATGGTTACACCGCTTCCTAACAACCAGTTCTGGATGAATTGATTAGGTGTTAGACCCAGGGTTGAAGCATTTGCGACATACAATTGACCCAGGCAGCCCCCGGCTTTGAAGAGGGACAACAAAATAAAAACGAATGGCAGTAATCTTTTCACAATTGAAAAGAGTATAACCACAAATATATAATAATTTTTAGTTTAACGAATGCCTATTCGTTCTTAAAATTCAGTTTGCCGTTATTTGCATCGAGAAGAATCACTGCATTCCTGTCGACCTTCCCCGAGAGGATCATTTTCGACAGTTCGTTCAGGACTTCGCGCTGGATCACACGTTTGATGGGCCTTGCACCGTACTGGGGATCGAAGCCGAGAGTGGCGATAAGATCCAGAGCTTTGGGGCTGACCTTAAGCCTGATTTCATTCTTTTCAAGCATGGCCTTCACCTGGTTCAGCTGGAGTTCCACAACCTTGCTGATCTGGCCCCGGGTAAGGGGTTCGAACATGATGATTTCATCTACACGGTTAAGGAATTCGGGTCTTATGGTTTTCTTCAGCAGGTCAAACACCTGGTCGCGGGTGCGGTTGAGCAGTTCGTCGCGGTTCTTTTCATTGACTTTTTCAAGATTCTCCTGGATGATGTGTGACCCTATGTTTGAAGTCATAATGATGATGGTGTTCTTGAAATCGACGAGGCGGCCCTTATTATCGGTAAGCCGGCCGTCGTCGAGAACCTGCAGCAGGATGTTGAACACGTCGGGATGGGCTTTCTCGATCTCGTCGAGCAGTACAACGCTGTATGGCTTGCGGCGCACAGCCTCGGTAAGCTGCCCGCTTTCTTCGTACCCTACGTATCCCGGGGGCGCGCCGACCAGCCTCGAAACGGTATGCCTTTCCTGGTATTCGCTCATGTCAATCCTTACCATGCTGTTTTCGTTATTGAACAGCATCTCGGCGAGGGCCTTTGCAAGTTCGGTCTTGCCAACGCCCGTGGTTCCAAGGAAAATGAAAGAACCAATGGGGCGTTTGGTGTCCTGTAAGCCTGCGCGGCTTCGCCGGATGGCATCGCTCACGGCGGCAATGGCCTGTTCCTGTCCCACGACGCGCATATGGAGTTCCGTCTCGAGGTTCAGTAGCTTCTGACGTTCGCTCTGAAGCATGCGGCTCACCGGGATGCCCGTCCATCTTGACACGATATCGGCAATTTCCTCGGCGCCTATCTCTTCGTTCACCAGGGGTGAGTCTTTCTGGATCTCCTGTAACCTGGCTTTGAACTCTTCGATATTCTTTTCGGCCTGGGGTATCTTGCCGTAACGGATCTCTGCAACTAAACCAAGGTTCCCGCTGCGGTTAGCCTGTTCGGCTTCCAGTTTGAGATTTTCGATCTCTTTCTTGCTGGTCTGAATATGTTCGGCAAGCTCTTTCTCGGCCTGCCATTTTGAACGGAGCTGGTTGCGCTCGTCGCTCAGGTTGGCTATTTCTTCGCTGAGAGTCTTCAGCCTTGCAGCATTATTCTCCCGTTTGATTGCTTCGCGTTCGATCTCAAGCTGCCTTATTTTTCGTTCAATGATCTCAAGCTCTTCGGGCAAAGAATTTATTTCGAGCCTGAGCTTGGATGCGGCTTCGTCAATGAGGTCGATAGCCTTGTCGGGAAGGAAGCGTTCGCTGATATACCTCTGCGACAGTTCCACTGCGGCAATAATGGCTTCGTCCTTGATCCTTACTTTATGGTGGGATTCGTATTTCTCCTTAAGCCCACGCAAAATCGATACTGCATCCAGGGTCGATGGTTCATTCACCATTACGGTCTGGAACCTGCGCTCGAGCGCCTTGTCTTTCTCAAAGTATTTCTGGTATTCCTTGAGGGTGGTGGCTCCGATGGCTCTTAATTCGCCACGGGCCAGCGCTGGCTTCAGGATGTTGGCCGCATCCATGGCCCCTTCGGTTGCCCCGGCCCCGACAAGAGTGTGTATCTCATCAATAAACAGGATGATCTCCCCGTTGGCATTGATGACTTCCTTGACTACCGACTTCAGCCTTTCTTCGAATTCACCCCGGTACTTTGCCCCGGCCATCAGGGATCCCATATCAAGGGAGAAGATCTGCTTGCTTTTCAGGTTCTCTGGCACGTCCCCGTCGATGATGCGGTGAGCCAGTCCTTCGGCTATAGCAGTTTTTCCCACACCGGGTTCCCCTATAAGGATGGGATTGTTCTTGGTTCGTCTCGATAATATCTGCAGTATACGGCGGATCTCTTCGTCCCGCCCGATGACGGGGTCCAGCTTTCCGTCCCTGGCCAGTTCATTGAGGTTGCGGGCGTAACGGTTCAGAGCATTGTAATTCTCTTCGGCATTCTGGCTCTTGACATTACTGCCCTGGCGTAATTGTTTGACTGCGGATTTCAGATCTTTTTCAGTTACCCCTGCATCCTTTAAAAGGCGCGAAACAGGATCATTCACCGACAATATCCCCAGCAGCATATGCTCAATGCTGATGAAGTCGTCTTTCATTTCCTGGGCCACGGCGGTCGCTTTCTGTAATGCCTTGTTTGAGTCGTTTGATAAAAATAATTCCCCTCCGCTAACCCTGGGATGGGATTCCACCATTTTATCGAGGGCCTGGGTAAGAACACCCAGGTTTACGTTCAGTTTCTTGAACAGGTATGGCACAACGTTCTCATCCACCGAAAATATTCCTTTTAGCAGATGATCTGTTTCTATTGCAGGGCTCTGGTAAGCCTGGGCAATCTCCTGTGCCTTCTGCACAGCTTCCTGTGCTTTTAATGTGAAATTGTTGAAGTTCATGTTTTATCTCTCCTTTTTTAGGTAGCGAGAAGCGAGAAGCGAAACAGGTAGCGAAACTTTCTTTTCAACTTTTTCGCTACCTCGCTACTTCGCTACCTCGCTACTTGTTATCAAATCCCTTGCCAATCTGTAAAACAAGAAAATTTGTCAGAGATGTTAATAAAAAGTGACCCGGTTTCGCATGGATTTGTTAATTTTGTAACAGTTAATTTTAAAGGCCTTGCATCATAAGAAAACATTGGTCATCGGGGCCAGCACAAACCCCGAGCGGTACTCGTATATGGCAGTGAAAAAGCTGCTTAAGTACGAGTTCCCGGTTCTTGCTGTGGGGCTCAGGGAAGGGGAGATCGATGGGGTTAAAATAGAACCACCCGGCACGGATTTCAACGGGGTTCATACGGTAACAATGTATGTAGGCCCGAAGAACCAGGCATCGTATTACGATTACATCATCCGCCTTCAACCAAAACGTGTTATTTTCAACCCCGGCACCCAGAATGTCGAATTTGAAAAGAAGCTCCGGGATGCGGGGATCCATGTGACCCATGCTTGTACACTGATCATGCTGTCGAACCACCTGTTTTAATGTACAAAGTACAAAGTACAAAGGACAAATGATGATTTGAAAGCCTGTATTGCAATCCCGACAGAGTAATATTTGCCTGAAAATTTCGTTAAATTTCTTAACTTAGCTGCCGAGAAATAATGCAAATGAACCGTATCCTGTTATTCTTATTTATGTTTGCTTCGCTGGCCTCCATGGCTCAGATGCAGGTGACGGTCACTCCAACAGGAACCCATATATATTGTTACAGGGACAGCGTAGGATATACCGCAACCATAACCGGCACAGATACTTCGCAGGTGACATACCGCTGGCAGAAAAACGGGGTGGATATACCCGGCGCCGATTCGGCATACCTGCTTTTCCCCCATGCCCGGATCTCCGACACCGGTCTTTATCGTTGCATCGCAAGCAAATGGGCCATGATCGACACTTCAAACATCGTCCACCTCAGGATGCATCCTGTAATGAAATTTGACACTCTTTACCGTTTCAATGAATTAGCCTGTGCCCTGCAATGCAAGGGGCAGTTCAAAGCCCTGGTCTCGGGGGGAACTCCAAACAAGACTTATCCTCCCTACTATTACGCCTGGCATGGAGGCCATTCCCAGGATACTATCTGTTTCGGCCTTTGCCCGGGAAAACACAAGCTTACTGTCACAGATTCGCTCGAATGCAGCATCGACAGCATTTATTTTGTGGATGTGCTGAAATCGCCCAAAGTGAGGTACACCATACTTCCAGCCGACACGATTTATCTTACCAACCCTACGGCCACCCTGCAATTCAATGATACCGCAAGAGATTATATGACCAGCTGGAAATATTACATGTATTATAATGTCGACAGCACCATAACCACCTCGAATGTTAATCCCGTTTCTTATTCTTACGACCGTACCGGGGTGATGACGACTCAATTAAAATTCAGGGATAAAAAAGGTTGTGATACTGTAATTACCGACACTCTCACCGTCAAACTGATCAACCTGTTCATCCCAAGCGCGATGACATTTCAGGATGGATATCCTGAAAACAAGAAATTTACATTACAGGAGAAGACAGGCGATAATAAAGGGCATGATATCGATTTGAGTGAAGTCTACCTGAGCAATGAAATATGGATATTCGACCGCTGGGGACGTAAAATTTACCATACTACCAATTACGTCAATGGTAGCTGGACTTGTGAAAAAGTCCCCGATGGCACCTATTATTATATTTTCAAAGGGCATGGCCCTTACGGTGATGATACACATCATGGCAGTATCACGGTAATTAAATAAAGAGTCTGCAGTCTGCAGGAAGAGAGTCGGCAGTCAGCAGTCAGCATTTCAATTTGTACTTTGTCCTTTGTCCTTTGTACTTTCTCTTACGGTTTTCCTGCCATTTCAAACACCAGGTTCCCGCCTTCCATCAGTTCATGATGATGTATCACAAGCCCTGCCAGGATCTGGCCGTTCAGCTTAATGGATCTTACATAGATGTTCCTTTTGCTTAGCCCGCTGGCAGTGATGGTGAGCGTTTTACCATTGGGAAGGCTTATTACCGCCTTGTTAATGCAGGGGCTGCCGGTATTGTAAACATCAGTGCCGGGGCAGACCGGGTAGAAGCCCAATGCACTGAAGATATACCACGCGCTCATCTGCCCGCAGTCGTCATTACCGCATAAACCATCTGGTGCATTGCGGTACATGGTGCTTATGATCTTATGGATCATTTCCTGGGTTTTCCATGGCTGGGAAGTCCAGTTGTACAGGTAGGGAATATGGTGGCTGGGTTCGTTGCCGTGAACATAATTACCGATGAGCCCCTCACGTGTCACATCCTCGGTCTCGGCAAAATACTTATCGTCGAGATGCATGGTGAACAGCGAATCGAGCTTCCTGATAAAAGCTTTTTCCCCTCCCATCAGTGAAATCAGGCCCGGCACATCCTGGGGAACATGAAACGAATAATTCCACGAATTTCCTTCAATGAATCCCTGGTTGCTCGTGCTCAGGGGGTCGAAGGCGGTTTTAAACATGCCGTCAGCCTTTTTGGGCCGCATAAACCCTGTATGAGAATCAAATACATTCTTATAATTTGCTGATCGTTTCAAGTACTTTGCAGTTTCAGCACCTGCAAACATTTGCAGAAGCGGTCCCGATGCCGAATCGTCCGAAACAGCCTCAGCCAGCTTCGCTATTGCATAATCGTCATAAGCATATTCAAGGGTCACCGAAGCAGAACTGGCATCATGGTCAAAGGGCACATAACCCATCTTTAAATATTCGGTAATTCCTTCATAATATTTGTTTGTGGATGTGGTGAGACAAGCACGCAAAGCCTTTTCCGGATCAAAGGACCTTATGCCTTTCACCCAGGCATCAGCTATCACCGAAACGCTGTGGTAACCGCTCATACACCAGTCTTCGTTCCCCTGAAAGGACCATACCGGCAGCATTTTCTCGGCGCTCTGGTCGAAATGAGCCAGCATGGAATTTACCATATCGCCGCTTCGTTTGGGATACAGCCAGGTGTACAGGGGGTGCAGAGAACGGTAAGTGTCCCATAATGAAAAGATGGTGTAATTCGTGAAGCCTTTGGCCGTGTGGATCTCCTGGTCCAGGCCACGGTACCGCCCGTCGACATCCTCATAGATCACAGGATTCATGAGTACGTGATAAAATGCCGTATAGAAATTGACCTTGCGGTCCTCATCCGCTTCTATCCTTATTCTCGACAGCTCCTGTTCCCAATTCTCACGGGCTTCTTTCCGCGTTTTGTCAAAATCCCAGTGGGGGATTTCTGCAGCGAGGTTTGCCAGTGCACCTTCCATGCTCACGGCCGAAAGACCTATTTTTAATTTTACCTGTTCGCCTTTATTGGTGCTGAAACCGAACCATGCCCTGACCTTTTTACCCGCCATCTCGGGGAAGTCTCGGTACTGGCTGAACCTGCGCCAAAAGCCACGGTAGACGGATTTATCGCCGCTCCTCCATCCGTAGTCATTAAAAGGTTTTGAAAAAGCGAGGGCGAAATACATATACCGCGTTCTTCCCCAGCCACTGGTGATGCGGTAACCCGTGACGAGGGTGTCGTTTACTACGCGGATATAGGCCCAGAGGACCTTTCCGTCGTAATTGTAAATGCCGTGCATCATATCGAGGATGAACCTTGCTGAATCGGCCTCGGGAAAGGTGTAGCGGTGAAACCCGCAGCGGGTGGTTGCAGTAAGTTCAGCGCTGATTGAATCATCATCAAGGCGGACTGCATAATACCCGGGCTCCGCTTTTTCGGTTTCATGCCTGAAAGCCGAGCGGTAGCCTTTTTCGGGATGATCCGCGGTTCCGGGGTTAAGCTGCAAAGGACCGGTTTCGGGCATGATGAGAAAATCGCCGAGGTCGGAATGGCCTGTGCCGTTGAAATGGGTGTGGCTGAAACCGACGATGGTCTTGTCGTCATACTGGTAACCGGCACAGTACCTGTATACAGGGGGATTGTATTTCCCGTCCTGGTCGTAAGGGATGGTGTCGGTGTCGGGACTGAGCTGTACAAAACCGAAAGGAACGCAAGCCCCGGGAAAAGTATGCCCCATCTCTTTTGTTCCGATGAAAGGGTTAACAAAGCGGGTGAGTGGCTGGGAGAAGGTTGGGAGGGAGAGTAGGGACAGGAGGAGAAGAGTCAGGTAGCGAGGTAGCGAGGTAGCGAAATAGCGAAATTTAGATAAAGAACCAGGGGTCTTTTTATTGAGCAGGGATGATTTTTTCATTCTATGGGAGATTATACTTAAATACGGGATTGCAAAGTACTGACAAATTTTCAAATGAAAATCACGAATTCACTGGCATTGATGTGCGGAACTTTGTTCAAATCTTGGCGGGCCGGAGCTTGCATTTTGGCCGTCGTTTCTTTATATTTGTATGTTTTATATAAAACAGGACTACATTTACTCAAATCACATGGGTCTATGAAAAAAATCATCTTCCTTGCAGCCGGCCTGATGATTGCAGTATCTGTTTCATCCCAGAGATGCCTTCCCGACGGCATTGGATTTTATAGCCAGGAACAGGTGGACCGATTTCATGAGAACTATCCGAATTGCAGGGAGATTATGGGCAACGTGGTCATCGGCGGGGATGACATCATGTATCTCGACGGGTTGAATGGAATCGCAAAGATTATCGGGAATCTCGAAATCCTGGGTACCGGGCGCTTGTTCGATGTTACCGGGTTTAAGCACCTGAAATCGATTGGGGGGCATTTCGATCTGTATTATAATGCCCAGATTATGAACCTGGCGGGTTTTGATAGTCTTGAAACAATAGGGGCGGACTTTGAGATTTACAACAACCCGGGCCTGACAAACCTCAGGGGATTGAAAGGACTGACTTCAATAGGAAGAAACCTGTGGATTGGTACAAACCCATTTATTCCCAACCTTGACGGGTTCAGCTCGCTGTTATCGGTTGGCGGGCTTATACAGGTGGATTATAACGATACTCTCAGTGATATTTCTTCATTGGAGACCCTGAAAACAGTTAAAGGGGGAATTTATATTAATTCCAATCCGAAACTGCAGAAGTTGTTCGGGCTCGACAGTATCAACGCAGGCACTATCGATGGCCTTACCATTACAAATAATTCCCGGCTCTCATCCTGTGATGTGCTTAGCATATGCAGGTACCTGCTGATCCCATACCGCAAAATTGAGATCCATAACAATGCTGCTGGCTGCAACAGTGAAGCAGAAGTGAAAGCCGGCTGTGATACGCTGTCGGTAGAGAAACCAGCAGGTATTGAGATTCTGTCAATTCATCCCAATCCTGCATATGGCAGGATCATTGTTGAAATACCCGGACCATCACCAAACACCCATCTAACGATCCTGAATCTCGGAGGGGAAGAAATGATGTCATATATCGTTTCGGCTCCCGAAGAGCTTGTGGATATCAGCTCCCTGCCCCCGGGGGTATATGTGGTGAAACTGGTAAGCACGGGAAGTGTAGCTGTTGGTAAACTCGTTAAAAAACAGGAGTAGTTTGTATTAAGGACCACCATTTACCTGAACAGAAGCCCCAGGTAAAACAGCGGGCTGGACAATTTTTTCCTGATTTCTTCGTCGGTGTTCATTGATTGCAGAAGGTTATTCAGGCTTTTGCTGCGTGAAGCGCGTTTTACGATAAAATTAATGAGAGGGGCTGAACGGGCAAAGCGGCGGATAATGTCAGAATACCCGAAATCGGTAAGTATCCTGTTCTTAATCCTTTGATCGTACCGGCTGAGAAATTCCGCATCAAACCTGTTTTGTCCGAAGCAGGAGCTTACTATATCGGCTGCCACTTCCCCGCTGGCCATTGCATTGCCGATGCCTTCACCAAGAAAGGGATCCACCAGGGATGCAGCATCACCGAGCATGAGGAAGTTGTCGCCCGAAAGGGTCTCCGGCTGCATATGCATGGGCAGGGAATGTGCACCCAGAGGGCTGACCATCTTTGCCTGTTTAAACCGCGGGGAGATCAGGGGATGATTTTTCAAAATATCGTCCAGTACTTTCGAAAGCTTGATTTTTCGTGACGTAACTGTTGATTGCATCATGCCAAGCCCGACGTTGAACCGGTTCCCGGGCATTGCGAAGATCCAGAAATAACAGGGTAATAATTCCCTAAGAAAGAAAAGCTCGGCAAAACCCGGTTCTTCCCCGGGGATGACATTTTCGTAATATGCCCTTATACCAAGACAGATATGTTTTTTATTCTCTTTATAGCCGGTTAGAGAGCGGCGTACAACCGAATGAACCCCGTCGGCGCCAAGGATCATTTTTGCAGTATATGTTTCATTTGCCGCGACAGCAGTGACAGTCCCGTTTTCAATGAAAACATTATTTATTGCAGTGTTTTCATGTATGCTGATGTTGGAGTACCGGCGGCAATGCCTTATCAGGAAATCATCGAAATCATACCTTCGGCAAAGGTATCCGGGAGCATGCTCAGGGAAGCCTGATGCATCCCTGCCTTTTTCTTCCGGTTTGGGGGCGATGTATGGCAAGTCCACATAATTCATATCAGGCGAATAAAAACGTATGCCCATTGCAGGCAGTTTATCGACACTTTCTATGAAATCACTGAATATCCTGTCGGGCATTCGTTTCAATATGCTTGTTACTTTCCCCGAAAGGGCATCACCGCATATCTTTTCCCGGGGGAAAACATCCTTCTCCAGCAAGGCAATACTCATGCCCGAGCCTGCAAGCTTTAACGCTGCTGTAAGACCCGCCGGCCCGGCCCCTGCGATTATTATATCGTATGATCTCATATATTTAACATCGAATCAACTGGAAATGTTCATCATTAATTACCATAATTTCGCTACCTCGCTTCTCGCTACCTCGCTATTTCCTAAATTTGCCAAAACTACAAAAATATGCGCCAGGCAGAACGATATGAAAAGCTGATTAAATATTTCCTTGAACACCGGCCAGAGGCAGAAACCGAACTTGTTTATACCGATCCTTATCAACTGGCTGTTGCCGTCATTCTCTCAGCCCAATGCACCGATAAACGGGTGAATATGATTACCCCAGGTCTCTTTAAGCGTTTCCCAACTGCGGCAAGCCTTTCGAAGGCAAAACATGAAGATGTGTTCGAGCTGATCAGGAGCTGTTCATACCCGAATAATAAAACAAAGAATATCATTGGAATGGCCCAGACATTGATAAAGGATTTCGGGGGAGTCATGCCCTCCGATGTGGATGAGCTTCAGAAACTGCCCGGCATTGGCCGGAAAAGCGCGAATGTGCTGGCAGCAGTGATATTCAACAAACCGGCCATGGCTGTTGATACTCATGTTCACAGGGTTTCGGCAAGGATTGGTCTTACAATCAATGCAAAAAATCCATACCAGACGGAGATGCAGCTGATAAAACATATTCCCGAAGACCTGATCCCCATCGCCCACCACTGGCTTATCCTGCATGGAAGGTATGTCTGCGTGGCCCGGAAACCGAAATGCGGGGAATGCGGTTTGACTGCGATATGTAAGTACTACCAGAAGGAAAAAATAAAAAGCGAAATAAGAGGTAGCGAGGTAGCGAGAAGCGAGGTAGCGAAAAAGCAAAAAGTGAAATAAATTTGCCGACTGCCGACTGCCGACTCTTTTTTATCCATTGTACGTCATCCTCAGTCCTTGACACATCTTACCGGGAACGCATTTGCCCTCAGGGATGGGTAGAAGGAGACACTGTAGTTGTAAGTATTCATTCCTCTTGCGACAGCCCGGGAAGGACCGTTGGTCGCGGATGTCCAGAACATAGTCACAGAAGGGGAACCTGAAGTGAAAGCCCAACTGTAATTCAGGTAAAAGATCCCTTCAACGAGGGCATGAAAACCGAAAGTGGGAATAGTGTCCTTTAGAAATCCCCCGGCAATTCCTTCCCCCGGGGTTTCCGATGCAACGGCATTGATCAGGTCCTGCCATTCGGGCTGTGAAGGGACATGCCATTCGGGAGGACAGAGGCCCTGTACTTTTTGTCCCGGGCCGGGAACCTGGTATTGCATGAGTTCCTCCCATTGGTACATCCCTCCATAGTTGCTGCAGTTTGCATCACCCTGCAGGCAGTATTTTTCGGGAATGCAGTTATCGCTCTGGGGCTGGGATGAGAAATTCATTACAGTTCCGTAATCAAGGTTTGTCAGCATCCAGCAATAAGTTCCGAGTTTGAATGCTTTGTAGACCCGGTTGTCCCTGGGGTCAGTAATATTCTGGGGACAGCTTGACGGTAAACTGCCTGAAATAACCGCTATTGACGCAGGCGCTGAGAAGCCGGTACAACTATTATAGCCGGTGTACGAATAAGTGAGCAGGTGGGTGCCGGATGCGAGCCCTGAAGGGTCCAGCAATCCTCCCGGAGCCAGGTTTCCGTCAATGTAATACTGTCCGCCAGGAGGTACACCTCCTTTTAATACAAAAGGCCTTGAAGCGGTAGTTGTTACAGGATCGTTGCAGGATGTTAGGTTTACATAAGGTGAGGGAAGCACGGTTATCACAGCGTTACCTGTTTGCAATTGAGAACAGGCCGTTGAACTTCCATCCTGCACACCGGTAAGGTAAAAGGTAAATACTCCAGGGGTGGTTATATTGGCCGGTATTGAGACGCTGTTACCGGTTGTGGTGGATACAGATTGAGTCGCTCCACCATTGATGTTATAAGTAAACGTGTAAGGTGCGGTGGCTGATCCCCCGGTAAAGGTTAACAAAGGCGGGGCTGAATTCTGGCATGAAGTTGCTGTTCCTGTAATTGTGGCCGTTGGCAATGAGTTCACGGTAATTGTTGCGCTCCCCGGCTGAAGTTGAGAACAGGTTGTTGAACTCCCATCCAGTACGCTGATCAGGTTATAAACATAAGTCCCTGGGGTCGCGGTGGGGGCTGAAAGTGTCACGCTGTTCCCAATGGCAGTGCTTATCACCTGGTTTACACCTCCGTTGATGTTATAGGTGAAAGTATAAGGGGGTGTTGCTGATCCCCCGGTAAAAGTCAGCAAGGGAGAAGTCGCATTTTTACAAACAGCTGCAGTTCCTGAAATGCCGGCTGTTGGAAGCGGGTTTACCACAACTGTTGCACTTCCCGAAACCGGGCCTCCCCAGGGACAAAGAGGATTATTGACTGATACCAGTGTATAAATTCCCGGGATGCTGGTGCTGATTGGGCAAGGAAAAGGGCCGCTGTAATTATTCACGGGTGGCTGGTTTACTCCGTTTATTGCATAGATGAATGAATATGGGGGGATTGAACCGCTGATGTTGATGTTCACAGTCGTATGGCTGATCCCGTCGTTACAGATGGTCCCTCCTCCGCTAATTTCAGCCGAAGGACAGATTCCGGGAGGGGCGGTAACCTGCTTCGTCAGCGTGCAGGCAGTACTGTCGGAGAATGCTGCTGTCAGGGAATGCGTTAACCCGTCGCAGGGAATATTCGTGAGGTTATAAGCCTTTGGACTTATAAAAGGAGGATTGAATGTTTGAACAACCGGAGGGACTGCGGTGTTGTCGGTAATGGTAAGGGTACCGGTTGAAGGAGGATTGGTGAAATCAACACTTCCGGAAATTGAAAATTTATTGGTGCCCTGAGCGCAGGCTGAAGGTGTTGCTGTAAGCGCTACCATTGAACAAAAAATAACCGGGTTACAATTGGTCTGACCATTGCCTCCTGTTTGTGAGAATGTAATGACACCCTGCTGCATACTGAAATTAGTCATCAGCAGGATGTAGATCTGACCAACCTGGGCGTTAAGTATATGACAGGTTTCTATGGCATAGGGGGAAATACTGCAATCTACTATATTGGCAAAAGTAAGTCCGGAGGCACATCCGTCGGAAACAGAGGTGAATGGGCCCCAACAGACAAAATCGACGTCAAGCAACTGATTATTCAGGGGTGGGGGCTTGGTCTGGGTAATGGTTATGATGATATCCCCGGCAACTCCCACCTGCATATAATACCATGCCGGGCCAACTGTCAAACCAATGCAACCGTAATCCGGATAACCGCCGACCGGTATGGGACCGGTCCCTGTGTTACCCGAAGGAAAGGTATAGGTTGTCCCTGTGCAGAAAATATTTGCGCTCTCGCAGGGTATGATGGTGAGAGGGTTCAGGGGAATCTGATGCGCAAGTTTGCCCCGGATCATCGTGTCCCCGCTGTTTGGGTGAAAGTTTGCCGGGTATGAACCTGCGGTTTTGCTAAAAGCCCAGTTGGGACACGCATTGATGAGAAAGAATGCGGCGAAAAAATATAAACGGGAAAACAAGGTAAAAAGTTTTGCTCAACAAAGTTATTAAAACCATAACAACCCTAACTAAATGTAAGGAGCAGGATTTATGATAAAAGTTGCCTGGCAGATCAATCAACTCTTGATACATCCCCCGCAAACACAAGACAAATCCAAACCGGATTCATCGTTTGTTGAAAACTTAATCTTAATCCGTCGGAAAATCCGGGGTGGATTTAATAATTTTGAATAAAAATTAGAAGCAATGGCAGCTTTAAAAGTTGGAGACAAGGCCCCTGATTTTCAGGTCACTGATCAGGACGGCGGGGCGATCAGCCTCAAAGATTTCAGAGGAAGCAAGCTGATACTGTATTTTTATCCGAAGGACGATACCCCGGGTTGCACAGCCGAAGCCTGTAACCTTAAAGATAACTACCTGGCTCTGAAGAAGAAAGGGTTTAAAGTTTTAGGCGTCAGCGCTGATTCGGAAGCAGCCCATAAAAAATTTATTGCAAAATACGTATTACCTTTTGCCCTTATCCCGGATAAAGAGAAAACAATTCTCAAGGCATATGGTGCATGGGGAAAGAAAAAACTCTACGGTAAGGAATATGAAGGCATCATCCGGACCACCTACGTCATTGACGAAAAAGGGGTGATTGCTAAAGTCTTTACCAAAGTTGATACTAAAAACCACTCGCAGCAGATCCTTGATGAGATGGGTAATTAAACAAAAGGAGGAACAATGTCACAGGAAGTGAACAAAGAAAAAGTAAAAGCCCTTCAGCTTACACTCGATAAGCTTGAAAAGGCATATGGAAAAGGAACCATCATGCGCCTTGGCGAAAATGCCATTGAAGCGGTGGAAGTGATTTCAACCGGATCGATCGGGCTGGATATTGCTCTTGGTGTGGGTGGATTGCCAAAAGGCAGGGTGATTGAGATCTATGGCCCTGAATCATCAGGAAAGACAACTCTGGCATTGCATGCTATCTCAGAAGCTCAGAAAGCAGGCGGTATTGCGGCCTTTATTGACGCAGAACATGCGTTTGACCGTTTCTATGCCCAGAAACTGGGAGTGGATGTGGAGAATCTCCTGGTGTCCCAGCCTGATAACGGTGAGCAGGCGCTTGAGATAACCGAAAACCTGATACGTTCAGGAGCGATCGACATCATCGTGATCGACTCGGTCGCTGCCCTCACTCCCAAAAGCGAGATAGAAGGGGAGATGGGTGATTCAAAAATGGGCCTTCAGGCACGCCTGATGTCCCAGGCTCTCAGAAAATTGACCTCGACAATCAGTAAAACACAGACCTGTTGTATTTTTATCAACCAGCTCCGTGAAAAGATCGGTGTCATGTTCGGCAATCCCGAGACGACAACAGGAGGAAACGCGCTGAAATTCTATGCCTCCGTGCGGCTCGACATCCGCAAGATAACCCAGTTAAAAGAAGGGGAAGAAGCGGTAGGTAACAGGGTCAGGGTGAAAGTGGTAAAAAATAAAGTTGCCCCGCCTTTCAGAAAAGCTGAGTTTGACATCATTTTTGGCGAAGGTATTTCCAAGTGTTACGAGATTCTAGACCTTGCAGTTGATAACAACCTGGTAAAGAAAAGCGGTTCATGGTTCAGCTACGGGGAGACCAAATTGGGCCAGGGCAGGGATGCGGTGAAAAAGCTCATCCAGGATAATCCTGAACTCATGGAAGAACTTGAAGGAAAGATCAAAGAACTTCTTAAAGTCCAGAAGTAGCATGAGAATTATAAGCTTTTGTGCCGTTTGCCTGCTGATGGTGTTGAGCCTGGCCTGCCACCGGGGGGAAGATAAACATGGTAAAATCAGCCGGGAAGACTCACTCAGGGTCGCTCTTGAGGATCTGAATAAACAGTTATCGTCAAATGACAAGGATCCTGATCTTTACCAGCGGCGGGCCAAGGTTTACATTGCGGTGAAGGAGATCAACCAGGCGCTTAATGATATCAACAAGGCCTTGCAGATCCAGCCGAAAAAAGCAGAATACTATATAACCCTTTCGGATATTTACATGCTGATGGGTCAGCCCCAGAACTGCGAGGAATCACTTTTGAAAGCTCTCTCGGTTGATCCGAAAAACCTGACCGCCAATCTTAAACTGGCCAACCTTTACCTGATCCTCAAGGATTACAGGAAAGTCAATGAATATGTTAAAGCAGTGCTTGAACTCGACAAAACCAATACTACGGTAAGGTTTACCCGGGCCATGGCTTTGCTGGAGACCGGCGATACGGCTCATGCAGTCGGCGACCTTATGGATGCCGTAAGGATGAACCCCCGGTACTTTGATGCTTATATGCTGTTGGGCGAACTTTTTGCCACAAGGCACGATCCCCTGTCAGCAGGTTATTTCAATAATGCTCTCAGGATCCGTCCCAACAGCAAGGAGGCTTTGTATAATCTCGGGATGTTCTACCAGGAAAGCGGCCAGTATTTCAAGGCCATTGGGACCTATGAGATCCTGGCCCGGACCGATACCTCTTTCAGGGACGCATTATACAATATAGGTTACATCAACCTGGTGTATCTGCAGGATTACAGTAAGGCGGTGGAGTATTTCACAAAAGCTATTGCAAAGGACCCGGGACATGCCGAATCCTGGTACAACAGGGGCTTAAGTTATGAGCAGCTTAAGGAATACCAGAAAGCTTATGATGATTACCAGAAGTCACTAAAGCTCAAGGTTAACTTTGACAAGGCGATTGAAGGCCTTAACAGGCTGGATAAAGTAATGAAGAAATAAACGGGAGCAGTTCCTGCATCCTTAAGCCGCAGGATTAGTATTATTTTGCTGCAACTTCGGCTTTCAGGCCTTTAAGTTCTTCCAGAAGTTTGTCACTGGCAGCTACGAGATCTTCGAATAAACCTGGTAGTCCGTTCTTTTCCTGGTTCTTGGCCATTTCATCCAGTTTACGGGAAAGTTCAATACACAATGGGTCCTGAAAGTTGGCAATAACGCCTTTAAGGCTGTGTGCATTGAATTTAAGCTGGACGAAATCAAGATCTTCAATGTTTTTCCTCATCTTCTGGATCCTTTCCGGGTATTCTTCAAAGAATATATCAATGATCTCAATGATCGTTTCCTTGTCGAAATACTGAAAATTCTGGTTAAGCTTCTGCCGGTCTATCATAATACCTCGTTTGCTGCAAATATAAAATTAAGTTTTTAAAAGAAAAATTATTGGGCTATTGATACAACCGATGGGGCAGATGGGTTATAATCTTTCATATGCAAGTCGGGTGCATTTGAAAAGCTGGTCTGCAACCAGGGTACTCCCACTTCGGGCGTAGGATAAACATAAATACTGAACAGGAAGGTGGGGAAGATAAGGCTTTCATTCCTTATCAGGAATCCTACACCCAGTTCAGTATAGAACCTTGTCTGGAACAGGTTTGCATAGCCGTCACTTTTAAATCCTCCGGCAAATATCCCTGTCAGAGCGAACCTGAAACCATAAAAATACCAGGGTGTAAACATGACAGTTGAAAAATACATTGAAATGGAGTTAACCCCCTTGAAAACCGTATCGGTGCTGTATTTGTTGATATGTATATCCTGGTCTATATAGGTAAAGTCCAGGTTGTTGCTGCGCCTTAGGAATCCCTGCCTGTAAGTCGTAAGAATATATGTCCTGAATTTATACCGTTTGTCGGGCGTAAAGTAAAGGTAGCTCATGTAATTAAGCCTTGCTATGAACACCCCGTCTTCTATAGCCCTGTGGTTGTAGTACCATCCCAGGTCGATACGGCCCTGCAGGTAACCGAAATTCTTTATGAAATTACCCTGAGAATAAGTAACCCCTGAGTAAAGACGGGTGTAAAAATTCGTGAACTGAGGGCCGAAAGTCAGCTGTATAAGCCTTCCGTAGGGTATGTTCTCTGTTTTGCCGAAATTCAGAAAGTAATCAATGAGGTAGTAATTGTTCCTTGAGAACGCCACACTCCCCAACACCTGTGTCATGTCATAATAACCCCGGTTGGAATCAACTGTAATGCTTGGTCTTTCGAGGAATGTGCCGGCCTGGAAGGATGCGGAGGCTATGAACCGGGTCGGGATCTTGTATTCAGCAATCTGGTATGATCGCCCGAACCATAAATATCCTGAACTCGATTTGCTGAATTTCCACCAATCTTCGTGAATGTCATAGGCCAGTTTATTGTACTGGTATGAGATCCCCCCTGCATATTTTGTCCTGTTGGTGACAAAAGGGCGGTCAATCCACACTCCGATATTGACCTGGTGCATATCATCCTGGTGATAACTCAGGGTTAAATCGGTGAAAGTCCCCAGGATATTAGTATAAGTATAGGAAAATCCGTCAAACCTTGCGAAAGGCGCCCTGAACCTGTCAAAAGAAAAATCAAGTGAAAGCCGGTCGCCCAGCCCTCCGAAGTTGGCATCGAACAACCTGAGACCCATCTTCTTGGTTGTAAGAACAGGAATCACAGCGCCGATAGACCAAACATCTTTTGTTACAACAAGAACATCCACCGAATCATCACTTTCGGTAGGTATAACGGTAACCCTCGCATCATCTATATAACTGAGATCCTTTAAAATACGTTCCTGGTCGGCCATGACATAAGGGTCAAGAGCCTGCCCCTGCCTGATCAGGGCCATTTTTTTTATTACAAAAGGAGCTGACTGAATGTGAACTACATTCAGAAATTTTCCGAAGCCGGTGGTTGGCTGCCTTGCAGTATCAATTACGGTAGGGCCGAAAGGGTCAAGTGAGACTACACGTATCCTCCGTATAATCTTACCCTCATACTGTTTATATGGATTTTCACTTGCCAAAGCCTGGACTGTATCGGGCAGGGTGCTGATCTGTGGCGCGACAAATGCCAGGCTGTAAAGCATCTTAGTAAACTTATGACGCTTAAAGCGCTGGTATATGGAATCAAAAAAATTCTTTGTCTTTTTAACGGATTTATTTCCGTTCATGATGCTGTCCTCGCTGGGAGCCAGCATCGATTTGGGCTTTTCAGGTACCTGGGCGAATAACGAACCACTGCTGAAACAGCAAAGGCCAAGCAGCAGAATAAAACAGACCGTCGCACGCCTTCCCCTGCTTTTCATGTCGACATAAGGAAGATTACCGTAAATTGAGCGAATTGATAATGCCCTGCAGCTTATCGTTCAGTTTTTTCTCGGTTGCAGGGAAGTCCTGTTTGCAGGCAAGTACCTCACGGATCCCGAAATAGAATTTGATCTTGGGCTCAGTCCCCGAAGGCCTCACACTGATCACGCTGCCATCCTCAGTGAAAAACTGAAGCACATTGGATTTCGGCAGATGGATTAAGCTTTCTTTTTTATTAACAAGGTCTTTTTCGATCAGGCTGTCATAATCCTTGATGGTTACCACCTTGCTGCCATTGATCTCTGCAGGCGGATTTTTGCGGTAATCTATCATCATCTGCCTGATCTCCCCGGCGCCGGACTGCCCCTTGCGAGTTACCGAAAGCAGGGATTCTTTATAGAACCCGTATTTTACATAGATCTCGATGAGGAGGTCATAAAGTGATTTGCCCTGTGAAACGGTCCAGGCCAGTGTTTCCGCGATCAGGGCGCAGGCGCCGACAGCGTCTTTATCACGCACGAAATCACCGGCAAGGTAGCCGTAGCTTTCTTCGCCCCCGATAATGAACTCTTCCACACCCTCGGTCCGCCGTATAACGTCGGCAATATATTTAAACCCTGTAAGCACATCGTAATATTTCAGGTTGAACGAAACTGCAATATCCTTAAGTAGTTCTGAAGTCACTATGGTCTTAACAATGAACTGTTTTCCATTGAGCCTTCCCAGCTCTTTCCACCTGGTGATCACGTAATAGAACAGCAATGATGCAGTCTGGTTCCCGTTCAGAAGGATCATTTTCCCTTCATTGTCGCGCACTGCAATCCCCACACGGTCTGCGTCGGGATCCGTAGCCATGACCAGGTCGGCATGGAGTTGTTCGGCAAGTTTCATTCCCATATCCAATGCCGAATGTTCTTCGGGGTTAGGGCTCTTCACCGTGGGGAAGTTCCCGTCGGCTATCATCTGTTCGGGTACAGGATGGATATTTTCAAACCCGAATCGCCTCAGAATTTCAGGAACCATTACCCGCCCTGTGCCGTGAAGCGGTGTATATACTATTTTAAGGTCTTTATGCTTGCGGATGACATCCGGGGAAAGTGAAAGGGTTTTCAGTCTGGCAAGGTAAGCCTCATCTATCTCCCTGCCTATGCTTATGATGTTTTCCCTGCTGCCCTGCCACTTGACCTGGTCTATGGAGGAGATCTTCTCAACCTCCCTGATCACGTTTTCATCATGGGGTGCAATAAACTGGGCGCCATCATCCCAGTATGCCTTGTAACCATTGTATTCCTTGGGATTATGGGAAGCGGTGATCATAACCCCGCTCTGGCATCCCAGCTGCCTTACAGCGAAGGAAAGCTCAGGGGTAGGCCGGAGGTCATCAAAAAGGTAGACTTTGAATCCATTGGCAGCGAGGACTTCCGCAGTGATCTCTGCAAAATACCTGCTGTTATTGCGGCTGTCGTGGGCGATAGCCATTTTATGTTCAAGCCCGGGGAACATCCTGATCACATAGTTGGCCAGACCCTGGGTTGCCATTCCTACGGTATATTTATTCATGCGGTTGGTGCCGTCGCCCATAACGCCTCTCAGCCCGCCTGTCCCGAATTCAAGTATACGGTAAAATGAATCGGCCAGTTCGGCAGGATTGCTCGCTATCATTTCCTTCACCCTCGACCTGGTTCCTTCATCGAAATTACCTTGTGTCCAGGATTTTGCTTTTTCTAATATGCTTTGGTCCATAATGTTTGTTAGATTCAATGTTCAAGATAGGTAGCGAGGTAGCGAGAAGCGAGGTAGCGAAAATTTTGCTTTTTCATAAGTGACTTTCTCAATTCATTTTATAATTGCTTTATTTTTTTCTATAACTTCACTATTTCGCTACCTCGCTTTTCGCTACCTCGCTTCTCGCTACCTCGCTACCTTTTATTTCGCTATTTCGCTATTTAATTTTATTATACACTCCTCCATGCTGTCTTTCCAGTATGGTATTCCGATGCCGAACCTCTCCTTGAACCTGGTCTTGTTAAGGACCGAGTAGAAGGGGCGGGGAGCTGGTAGAGGATAGTCTTTAGTTTCAACAGGAGTAATAACGCATGGAATCGCCGAAAATGATATGATCGCCCTGGCAAAATCGTACCAGCTGGCTACTCCTTCATTTGCATAATGGAAAATCTCAACACCTTCATGCCCTTCGAGCCTGGGGATGACCTGCAGGATTGCAGACGCCAGGTCCCTGGCGTAAGTGGGGCAACCAATCTGGTCGAATACCACATTCAGCTTACCTCTTTCCTTTCCGTATTTCATTATTGTCTTGACGAAATTATTCCCAAAAGATGAATACAGCCAGGAAGTCCTGAAGATTAGGCCGTTCTGGCAACTGCTCAGCATCTGGGTTTCACCAGCATATTTGGACCTTGCGTAACTTGATTCCGGTTCGGGGGTATCTGTCTCAATATAGGGGCGGTACCCTTTGCCTCCGAAAATATAATCTGTTGAAATATGGATCAGCAAAGCATTGAACTCTCCACAGGCATTCGACAGGTTCCTGACGGCAAGTGAATTAATCTTCAACGCGAGATCAGGCTCCTGTTCGGCCTTGTCAACGGCAGTGTAGGCGGCGCAATTCAGCACGACATCAGGATGCATTCCGTTAAAATATTCAGAAACAGCCTGCATATCGGTAATGTCCAGTTCCTCCACATCAGTGAAGGTGAACTGGTAAGCGGGAAATTTCTTCTCCAGGAGTTTCAGTTCATTCCCTAATTGGCCTTTTGAGCCTGTAATCAATATTTTTAATTGTTCTGACATATTCATTTTGTTAAGTAGCGAGAAGTGAGAAGCGAGGTAGCGAAACAGGTAGCGAAAATTTTCGAAATAAATTTCGCTTCTCGCTACCTCACTGCTTATATTATAGTCTTAAAATACGCTATCGTCCTCTTCAACCCTTCCTCCAGTGGAATTGTGGGTTCCCAGCCGAGTTCCTTTTTTGCAAGCGTGATGTCCGGTTTGCGTTGCAGGGGGTCGTCGGATGGAAGTGGCATGAAAACAAGTTTCGAATGTGAACCGGTAAGTTTTAATACCAGTTCGGCCAGTTCGATCATTGTAAATTCTCCCGGGTTGCCTATATTGACAGGGCCGGTAAAATCTTCACGCGAGTTCATCAGCCTCACCATTCCTTCAAGAAGATCGTCCACATAACAGAAAGAACGCGTTTGACTTCCGTTTCCGTATATGGTGATGTCTTCGCCCTTCAAAGCCTGGACGATGAAATTGGAAACCACCCTGCCATCGTGTGGATGCATCTTCGGACCATAGGTGTTGAAGATCCTCATAAGCTTTATCCTCACATTGTTTTGCTGATGGTAATTCATGAACAGGGTTTCGGCAACCCTCTTGCCCTCATCATAGCATGAACGAAGCCCTATGGGATTTACATGCCCCCAGTAGCTTTCGGTCTGTGGATGGATCTCAGGATCACCGTAGACTTCACTGGTACTTGCCTGCAGGACCTTGGCCCGTATACGTTTGGCCAGTCCCAGCATATTGATGGCCCCCATGACCGAGGTTTTCACTGTTTTAATGGGGTTGTACTGATAATGTACAGGGGAAGCGGGACATGCCAGGTTGTAGATCTCATCCACCTCTATGAAGAACGGCATGGTGACATCATGCCTGATCAGCTCGAAAAAGGGATTTTTAAGCAGGTTGACGACATTCTGTTTTTGCCCTGTGAAATAATTATCCAGGCAAACCACTTCATGGCCCTGGTTCAGGAGTTTCTCGCAAAGTTGGGACCCGAGAAATCCTGCTCCGCCGGTAACTAAAATTTTCTTTTTGATCATACCTTTCATTGTTTAAATGAAAAGACCTAACAGCAAGATGAAACTGTTAGGCCTTTCGATTTCATGTTCAGGTTACTTTGATGTATTTATGCCTATGCAAAAATAATCGAAGTTTTTCTTCTTTATTTCATTGACTTCGTAGATGTTACGCCCATCAAAGATGACCGCTGTCTTCAGCAGTTTCCTCATAACGTTAAAATTCGGGAATTTGAACTCAGGCCATTCAGTGATCATCAGCAGGCAATCGGCATCGATCAGAGCATCATACTGGTCGGCTGCATATTCGATCTTGTCGCCCAGTATCCTTTTGGTCTCATGCATGGCAACGGGGTCATAGGCTTTAACCTTTGCACCGGCATCCAGGAGTTTCTTGATGATGACAAGTGAAGGAGCCTCGCGCATGTCGTCGGTCTGAGGTTTGAATGAAAGTCCCCAGAGACCCACGGTCTTGCCTTTAAGGTCGCCATTGAAATACTTGTTGATCTTATTGAACATGACCGATTTCTGATCATCATTCACCGCTTCAACGGCTTTCAGAACCCTGAGTGAATATTTAAAATCATCCCCGGTATGAATGAGAGCTTTCACATCTTTCGGGAAACAGCTACCGCCGTATCCTGCCCCGGGATAAATGAACTTGTTACCGATGCGGGAATCGGATCCAATGCCTTTGCGTACCATGTTGATATCGGCGCCTACGATCTCGCAGAGGTTTGCAATATCATTCATGAAGCTGATCTTGGTGGCGAGCATTGAGTTTGCTGCATATTTGGTCATTTCGGCCGAAACAATATCCATGAAGATCACAGGATGGCCGTTCAATGTAAACGGTTTATACAAGGCTTTCATGAGTTCTTCAGCCCTTGGCGAATCGCAACCAACCACGATACGGTCGGGTTTCAGGAAGTCGTCAACTGCAGCTCCTTCTTTCAGGAACTCAGGATTCGAGGCTACGTCGAAATCGACTTTAACGCCTCTTTTATCCAGTTCGTCCCTGAGTGCTTTCCTGACTTTTTCGGCGGTGCCGACGGGAACAGTACTTTTTGTGACTATCAGTAAGTAGTCATTCATGTATTTCCCGCAATCACGGGCAACGGAAATGACATACTGAAGATCGGCGCTGCCGTCTTCGTCAGGAGGCGTACCCACTGCACTGAAGACCACTTCACAGTCAACCAAAGCATCTCTCAGACTCGTTGTGAATGAAAGCCTGCCTTTCTTTACATTCCTGTGAACCATTTCTTCCAGTCCCGGTTCATAGATTGGGATGATCCCCTGGTTCAGATTATCGATCTTCTTTTTATCAATGTCAACGCAGGTGACTTCAATACCGACTTCAGCGAAACATGTTCCTGTTACGAGACCGACGTAACCGGATCCAACGATGGCAACTTTCATAGAGGATTGGTTTTGGTTTAAGTTTTTAGATTTGGGTTAAGCAAATGTAAAAATAAAACAAAAACCATAACATTACAACCTTAACATTAAAAAATTATATCTGAAGGCGGGTTTGTATCTCCTGTACGTCCCGCTTAAGTTTTTTAACTGTTTCGAGCAGCGCCTTGTTATCGTTCTCAGGATTATCCGGAATTTTCGGGCTGATATAGTGGACGAACTGCCAGATTTCCCTGATACTGTTTACCGGCAGGTCATACGGTTCATAAGCAGGGTTTAATGAATGCAGTCTCAGGGTTCCATCTTCCTTCAGCCTGTTCTCGACCACTTTGAACACTATTCCCTCATCCGCAGTCAATATAATATAAGCATCCTTGTCCTTGATCGAGTTCCAGTCCTGGAGGAACATTCCTGTAACATAGGCCCCCTGGGGGATTGGAAGCATGGAATCCCCGCTGACCTGGAAACTCCGGTATTTCTTTTGTTTTGAAAGAAACGGCAGCCTGAACGTTGGCAGTATGCTGATATATTCGGGATCGGCGAAGCCCGTTGCATAGCCTGCTTTTGCTTTTTCTGAGACCAGTTCGATGTTTTCCTCATTGTCTGTACCCACGGTGGTGGTCAGTATCCTGAGGTTTGAACCTTTGATGAAGACATCGTACCCCCTTTCAAGCTGCCTCACCTGGCTTTCGGGCAGGCTGCAAAGATCTACCTTGATCAGGGTATCGATTGCGACGTTGAAAAATTTTGACAGAATGATCAGGGCTTCGAAGCCCGGTTGCGCAATGGCATTTTCGTAACCACTTAAGGTTGAGCGTTTCATGTTGAGGGCATCGGCCACATCGTCCTGGGTCTGGCCACGGCGCCTGCGTAAGAATTTTATATTACTGCTGAAAAACATATTTGAAAATTTTGAAAAAATGATTATATTGTAGGCTAAAAAATGATTAAAAACGCATCAAAGATAATAAAAGAAATAGAAAAATAGAGAAATAATAAAAAAAAGGTAGCGAAAACAGGTAGCGAGGTAGCGAAAAGCGAGGTAGCGAAAAAAAATTAAAAATCGATATTACTTTTTAATGTGGGGCGGATAAAGAAGAAAAGGAAGAGATATGAAACGATATGATGTAAATGAGTTTAATCAGGTTATGAGGGCACGGACAAGAGACTTTGCAATTCGGATTTTTAATGCAATTGGGATGTTGAAGCTTAGTGAGATTAGCAGGATTCCTGTAAAACAGCTCATTAATAGCTCATCATCGGTTGCTGCAAATTACCATTCTGCCACAAGGGGAAGATCAGCTGCCGAATACTATTCGAAGGTATGCATAGTGGTTGAGGAATGTGATGAAACAATATTCTGGATCGATTTTCTTGTTGCGACCGGTATTTTGAAAGTAGAGGCGGTTCAGGGAATATCGGCCGAAGCAGACGAACTTCTCAAAATCTTCTCAACCATTAAGAAGAAACTTAAAATCAAACGGTATAATAATACCTGATTTCGCTATCCCGCTTCTCGCTACCTCGCTACCTGATTTCGCTACCTCGCTTCTCGCTACCTCGCTACCTGATTTCGCTACCTCACTTCTCGCTACCTCGCTACCTGTTTTTTCGCTACCTCGCTTCTCACTACCTCGCTACCTGATTTCGCTACCTCGCTTCTCACTACCTCGCTACCTGATTTCGCTACCTCGCTTCTCACTACCTCGCTACCTATTATCGTACAGACCATGATTTTACTAAATCGCAATATCGTCCACCTTGACCTCGACACCTTCTTCGTGTCGGTGGAAAGGCTCATTAATCCTGCCCTGGTGGGGAAGCCTGTGCTGATCGGCGGGACCTCCGACCGGGGTGTGGTGGCGAGCTGCAGCTACGAGGCGAGGAAGTTCGGGGTGCATTCGGCCATGCCGATGAAGATGGCGCGCACGCTTTGCCGGGATGCCCTGATCGTTCGGGGGGATATGGAGCTGTATTCAAAGTATTCACACGATGTAACGGATATCATTGCCGAGAAGGCGCCGATGTACGAGAAGGCTTCCATCGATGAACATTATATCGATGTGAGCGGGATGGACCGCTTTTTCGGGACGCTGAGGTGGACGCATGAGCTGAGGCAGAGCATCATTAAGAATACAGGCCTGCCTATTTCGTTCGGGCTTTCGGTGAACAAAACGGTCTCGAAGATCGCTACGGGGGAAGCCAAGCCAAACGGGGAACTTCAGGTGCAGCGCGAGGCGGTGAAGTCTTTCCTGGACCCCCTGTCGATCAGGAAGATACCGATGATAGGCGACAAGACCTACCGCCTGCTGAGGTCCATGGGCATAGTCACTATAGCAACCCTCAGCCAGATCCCGGTGGAGATGATGGAAAGGGTGATGGGGAAGAACGGGATCGTGATCTGGGAGAAGGCTAACGGACAGGATTCCACGCCCGTGGTGCCGTATTCGGAGAGCAAATCGATCAGCACCGAGACGACCTTCGAACAGGATTCCATAGATATTATAAAGATGAAGGAGAAACTGGTGAAGATGGTCGAAAAGATAGCTTTCGAACTGAGAGACCAGCAGAAACTCACATCCTGCGTCACGGTGAAGATCCGCTATTCGAACTTCGATACGCATACCCTTCAGAAACATGTGCCCTACACGGCATTCGACCATATCCTGATCCCGCTGGTGAAGGAACTGTTCGACCGCCTCTACCAGCGCCGCATGCTGATCCGCCTCATCGGTGTGCGCTTCAGCGGGCTGGTAGCAGGCAATCCGCAGTTGAACATGTTCGAGGACAGCAGCGAGATGATCAGCCTTTACCAGGCTCTCGACAAGGTGAGGAACAAGTACGGGCAGAAGATCATCAGGAGGGGGGTGGCTTATTCAGGTAGCGAGGTAGCGAGAAGCGAGGTAGCGAAAAAACAGGTAGCGAGGTAGCGAGAAAACAGGTAGCGAGGTAGCGAAAAAACAGGTAGCGAGGTAGCGAGAAAACAGGTAGCGAGGTAGCGAGAAGTGAGGTAGCGAAATGCGAATAAATAAAGAATACAGTGTTACTTTTTATCAACAGGGGATTAAGAGGGAAAGGAGCAATATGAAAAAAGCAATCAGGCAGGATGAGGGGATCATTTCCCGGATTTACTTTATCAGGGGCAGAAAAATCATGCTCGATAGTGACCTGGCAGAAATTTACGGAGTGGAAACAAGGCAGTTGAACCAGGCCGTTAAAAGAAATATTGATCGGTTTCCTGAAGATTTTTTGTTTCAGATTTCCTATGAAGAGGTACTCAACTTGATATCACAAATTGTGATATCAAGTTCTAAAACCATTGACAATCCTGATGATTCCATCTTGATATCGCAATTTGCGACATCAAGATGGGGAGGCAAAAGAAAACTCCCATTTGTATTCACAGAACATGGGGCATTGATGCTTGCCAGCGTATTAAGCAGCCGCATTGCCATTCAGGCCAGTATCTGTGTAGTTCGTGCTTTTGTGAAACTCAGGGAGATTCTTGCAATGCACCAGGAATTATCTGAAAAAATCAATGACCTTGAAAAACGGACATTTGAACAACTTGACCAGCATTCTGAGCAATTAGTACTCGTGTTCGAGGCCCTCAGGGATTTGGTCCGCCAGAAGGACGAGCCCCGCAACCCCATCGGCTTTAAAATTAACACAAAATAATTTCGCCATTTCGCTACCTCACTTCTCGCTACCTCGCTACCTATTATGTACATCAACTGCCACTCATATTACTCTCTCCGCTACGGAACATTTTCGGTTGAAAAGCTGGTTGACGAAGCGGTGCGCTGCGGGGTGAAAGCCCTGGCGCTTACCGATATCAATAACTCCACGGGTATCATGGAGTTCATCCAGGTTTGTACCGATAAGGGGATCAAGCCGATAGCCGGGATGGAATTTCGCAGGGATGATGAACTGCTGTATGTTGGACTGGCCAGGAACAACGAGGGGTTCAGGGAGTTGAATGATTATTTGAGCCGGCACAATATACGGAACCAGCCTTTGCCCGACCGGCCGGAAATCATGGAGAATGTATTTTGGATATTGCCCCTTCAAGGTAGCGAGAAGCGAGAAGCGAGAAGCGAAATTTCGCTACCTCGCTACCTCGCTACTTCGCCACCTGTTTTTTCGCTACCTCGCTACCTCGCTACCTCGCTACCTGATAATTTCATAGGAGTCCCTCCCTCCTCCATGAACCGACTGGTTCTTTCAAGGTCACGCCACCTCCTGGACCGCATGGTGATCTTTTCACCGGTGACAGTGCTGGATGAGAAGAGCTATGAACTCCACAGGAACTTCCGGGCGGTGGATAAGAATTTGCTGCTGAGCCGGTTGGAACCGGGGCAGCTGGCTTCTCCCGACGAGGTCATGAGACCCATGGACGAGCTGCTGGAACCTTACCGGGAGTTCCCGGGGATCATCCGTAATACCGAAAGGCTGATAGAGGATTGCAGCATTGGCTTCGACTTCAGGGAGTGCAAGAACAAGCGGACTTTCACGGGGAATGTATATGATGACCATGTGCTGCTGGAGAAGCTGGCGCTGGACGGTTTGCAGTACCGCTATGGGAAGGGGAATGTAGAAGCTCTGAACCGGATCCGGCATGAGCTCGGTATCATTTCGAAGATGGGTTTTGGAGCGTATTTCCTTATTGCATGGGATATAATAAGGTATTCCATGTCGAGGGGATTTTATCATGTCGGCCGGGGGAGTGGAGCAAATTCAATAGTTGCTTATTGCTTGAAAATCACAGATGTTGACCCCATTGACCTCGATCTTTACTTTGAGCGCTTCATAAACCCCAAACGGACCTCGCCCCCCGACTTCGACATAGATTACTCCTGGAAGGAAAGGGACGAGGTGCTGGACTATATCTTCAAACGTTACGGGCACGAACATACCGCCCTGCTGGGGGCCATGTCGACCTTCCGCGACCGCTCCATCATCCGTGAACTGGGAAAGGTGCACGGGCTCCCCAAGCAGGAGATGGACCTCTTTATCAAGCATCCCGAGGATGCCATCCACAAGAATCATATCATAAAGAAGATCAATGAGCTGGGGGAGATGATGGCTGATTTCCCGAACATGCGCACCATTCATGCGGGGGGGGTGTTGATCTCGGAGCAGCCGATCACCTGTTTTACGGCCCTCGACCTGCCTCCCAAGGGTTTTCCCACCACCCAGTTCGATATGTACGTGGCCGAGGACATAGGTTTCGAGAAGCTGGATATACTGAGCCAGAGGGGGATAGGTCATATTTACGAAACGGCTTCCATCGTGATGAAGAACAGGAACCTGAGCGTGGATGTGCACAGGATCAATGAGTTCAAGGTGGATGAGGGAGTGAAAAATCTCCTGAGGGTGGGTAGGACTATAGGCTGCTTCTACGTGGAAAGCCCGGCCATGCGCGGATTGCTGAAGAAGCTGCATTGCGACAACTACCGTAGCCTGGTGGCGGCAAGTTCCATCATCAGGCCGGGGGTGGCGAGATCGGGGATGATGAGGGAATACATTTTCAGGTTCCATAACCCGGGGAAGTTCAAGTATATGCACCCCATCATGGAGGAGCAGCTGAAGGAGACCTATGGGGTGATGGTGTACCAGGAGGATGTGCTGAAGATCTGCCATCATTTCGCGGGCCTCGACCTGGCTGATGCCGATGTGCTGAGGCGGGCTATGAGTGGCAAGTATCGCTCAAAGAAAGAGTTACAGAGGATAGTTGATAAATTCTTTGAGAATTGCCGCAAATCGGGATACCCCGAAGAAGTGACAAAGGAGGTATGGAGGCAGATCGAATCCTTTGCCGGTTATTCCTTTTCAAAGGCTCATTCGGCTTCCTACGCCGTTGAGAGTTACCAGAGCCTTTACCTGAAGGCCCATTATCCCCTGGAGTTCATGGTGGGAGTGATCAACAACTTCGGAGGGTTCTATCCTTCATGGGTGTATTTCAATGAGGCAAAGAACCAGGGGGCTAAGATCCATCCGCCCTGCGTGAACCGGGGGGAGTTCAGAACCTGCATCAGAGGGGAGGATGTGTACGTGGGGTTCATTCATATCAATGGACTCGAGACGGCGGTGGGGAAGGCCATAGAGGCAAGTCGGCAGTCAGCAACAGGCAGTCTGCAGTCTGCAGTCTGCAGTCTGCAGTTGGCAACAGTTGAATACCGCGACCTGGAGGATTTCATTCACCGCATACAGCCTCCGCTGGAGCAGGTTGTCATACTGATCAGGGCAGGAGCGTTCCGTTTCACCGGTAAGCCTAAAGCTTTGCTGCTGTGGGAGGCGCATATGCTGATCGGAAACCGCGAACCGCGAACCGTGAACCGGAAAAAGGGATCACGGGTCACGGATCACGATTCACGGATCACGAGTCACGAGTCACGATTCACGGATCACGGTTCATTGGGCCGCCGTGACCATAATAAGGAGCAGTCTCTGGCTGCAGATCATGCGGCGGCTTATTCGGGCCGGACAGGGGAACGCAATGATCACGGCATGCCGGAAGCAAACCGCTCCCTCTTCCAGGCGCAGCCTAAGAAATTTGAATTACCTGCTCTTGAACAGAGCATTCTGGAGGAAGTTTACGACGAGATCGAACTGCTGGGCTGGCCGGTATCCCATTCATATTTCGAACTGCTTGAAACCCCGTTCAGGGGCGAGGTCATGGCCCGGGAGATGATTGGGAAGGTGGGGAAAACAGTGCGTATGCTTGGCCTGCTCGTCACGATCAAATATGTACGCACGGTAAGGAAGGAATGGATGCACTTCGGCACCTTCATTGATTTCGAAGGTCAGTTCTTTGATACGGTACATTTTCCCCGGGCAGTGGAACAGTACCCATTCCGGGGCGAAGGGGTGTACCTGATCATGGGTAAGATCGTCGAGGAGTTCGGTTTTCCCAGTCTCGAGGTTGGTAAGATGGCTAAAATGCCATTAAAAAAAGACCCGAGGAGCTAAGCAAAAAGCCCGGATCCGGATAGGAACCAGGACTTTAAATAAAG
>Ga0316226_1000321_pt1 | contig 69187 bp, 58 predicted proteins | sample TBH18017metaG_FD_206009 | JGI IMG/M metagenome (GOLD analysis project Ga0316226, IMG submission 206009) | Freshwater microbial communities from Trout Bog Lake, Wisconsin, USA - TBH18017 | ecosystem: Environmental > Aquatic > Freshwater > Lake > Hypolimnion/Profundal zone | place: USA: Wisconsin...
TCACGCCCTCGACACAGGCACAAGCCCGCTGTTCGCCGTCCATCACGATTTCAATTATGGTTGCTTTCATCGGCTCAGTTCTTTCGTGTAATGTTGTAGCATCAGAATTCTTGCGGCCTGGTGCCACTTGGCCGCTTCACCGGCCCAGTAATTGGCCCGCCGGTGATTGTATTTCTTCCGAGTGCTTTGGGTAATCCTGCCCAGGTTTCGATCCGCCTGATACCACTTTAGGATTGCCCGCCTGCACTGCCCGCGAAATTCTAATGCGACTGGGAATCTGATCTTCATTTTGCTCTGGTGTTAAACCTACGGACCTTTGCCGGCCCGTGGGCGAAGCGGCCAAGCTCACGCCGTAGCGCGGCCCAATTGCGCTCCAATTTATGGAACAAAGCGGAAATTCTTTTGGGGTGTTTGTGGGGTTTCATGGCTCAAGCTTCGTTTCCGTGACCTCGGTGTGGCAACTCTCCCCACGTAGCAACGCCTCCCTGTCATCGTCGACCCCGTGTACCGTGTGGCACAGGGACAACAGGAACCAGATCACCATTGCCCCGCACGTTACCCCGCCGGCCACGAAAGCGGCCAGGTGGGTTATAATCTCATGGTTCGTCATACCTCATTTTGCTCCGGTTTAGATCTATAGCGCCAGCACAAGCCCGGCCAGGATCAAGCCCAGGACCGCGAATACCACGATCCAGCCAAGAACTACCAAGGCGTCTTTAATTTTGGGGTTCATTTTGGGAAAGGTGAATTGCCAGAGCGGCCCCCGATGGACCGCCCCGGCCCCGCCGGATCACTGGCGGGAAAGTTTTTTGCGTTGCTGGTAGGCTGTTTGATTTCTTGCCTCAACCGCTAGTCACTAAAATCCAGCTTGCGGCTGGTCTGCACCGTCACCAGGCGATCGAGTTGCCCCTTGATCTCGCCCACCCGCGCCGCCAGGGCATCCCGGACCCCGCCATCCTTGCGGATGTTCTCGACGTTCACGCCCCCCAGGACCGCCCGCGCCTGTTCGACAATGGCGGACAGATCCGAGTCCCCGAACATGTTACGGTCGGCAAAGTTGGCCATAAATGAGCGGATGTTTTCCACCGCGGTGGCGTGGAATTTCTTGGGCTTCCCGTCCTCGCCCGGAGTCAGGGACTCGCGCAAGTGATCAAACAGGTCAACCGCTTGCTGCCGGAGCGCCGCCCCGATTTCATCCTCGGCCGCCGCAAATTTGGCGTTCAATTGCGCGGAGAACTGCTCCCGCAATTCCCGTTCAACGTTGTCGGGGACTTCCAATTTCAAAGGCATCATCTCGATCTTGAACCCCGCGCAGAAGTCTTCCGCGCTGAGGTAGTCGCCCCGATCAAACAACGGCCCCAGGCCCCCGCGCAAGAGCGGCGCCGTTCTCGCAATCTCAATGGCCTGCTCGTATCCCGTCTCAATCTCCGGGAGGTATTCGAGGATGAGCTTGGCCGCCGCAGCGTCGATCTCCTCTTTGTACGCCTGCGCCTTGGACTGCGGGATGAGGAAAAGGCCATCCATGATGCACGACGGCTGGGCGCTGGAAAACGGCCCCACCAGTCGCGCCTTGGTGCTGTCAAGGAACCGCTTGGCCTTCTCGATCGGATCATTTACGATTTGCTTACCGTCTTCCTTGGTGGGAGGCACCGGGATGAAAAGCCGCTTGGTGATCCCGACCGTGCCCTTGGGCGCATTGCCGACGTGGCCATCGACCGACACGTCCGCCCGCGCCTGCTCGTCGCCGTCGGCCAGGGCTTTCTCGGTCCGCAACTGGGTGAGGTATTCTTGCAACTGGTCAATGCTCTTGACCTTGGCCCGCACGCCAGGCTTGCCCACAAAGATTTTGATGAAAATCTTGTCCTTGAACCTGCTCGCGTCGACCGTCTTCACCGTCATGTTTTCGTTTTGCTCTGCCATAACTTCGTGATCCTATTGGTTTTGTGTTTTGACTCTGAGGATTGTCCTCATTGGTGGGCCGTCGTCTGTCACGCCCGGCGGCCCAACATTGATTACTGGCTCAAGAGTCCTTGCTGTAACTCGCTGCGTTCCCAATCCAGGCACCGCGCCCGGCTGGTGGCCGAGAAGCACGGGGACTGGTGCCCCGTTAGTGTCACTTCCCATTTCTGGACGCGCTGGTTAAATTCCACCATGCTCGCCCGTTGAACCTCCAGCCGGCCAATGTCAGCCAGAGGCAAAAGCTCGGTGTGCAGGCACAAGCCCCGCCCGTCCGGGGAGAATTGAAGCACGATTTCCATAGCTCAGTGCCCCAGGGTTTGGCCGTTGCTCTGCTGATACTCAGGCTTTCGGCCCCCGCCCTTTGGCGGCGCCTGCGAAAGCGCCCGCTGGATCGCCTCGGTGGCCTTGACACAGGCCGGACCTTGGAATCCAATCGCGTCTATTTTGATCGTGCCGTCTTCCCCCACTTCGATGATGATCTGTTTCATGCGCGGGAACAAACGAGGTTGATCTTGCCGTTCTGCCCAGGCTGCCGGCGAACCTGGTAGCCTTGAAGTTTCGCCGCCGCCGTTGCGCGGTGAATCCCGTAAAGCTGAATGAGCTTTCGGCACCCCTCCCCCACTGCCTTTGTGAGCTTGTCGCACCAGAAGTCTGCCGTCATGGTGAATACCCCGCTCGGCTGTCTGGTCAAGCCGACCGTGTATTCACTCCCAGGCACCGTGATGATCGCGTCGCATGCCGTGGCCTGACTGCGGTAATACCCCTTGCAGGTTTGCTTCCTCCCTTCCTCATACTCCAGCTTGCAGCCAAGCTCGGCCGCCGCCGCCCGCAGCGCGGGAACGTCTCTTATCTCCGTCTCGATGACCGTGTAGTGGGACATCTTGTGATCCTTTCGTTTTGCTGGCGTTGTTGCCAGTCTGCCGGAGCGGACGCGCCGCCCCGGACGACTGATTACAGCGTGACCTTTCTCTTGCTGGTGGCTTCCGGGAGCACAAACCCGCCGCCGCTCGCCGCCCGAAATTCGTACGGCCCCGGCTTGGCGGCACTGAGGAACCGCCCCGATGCCGACTGGCGCAAGGCTTCCATCCTCGCGGCATTGGCCACGGAGACCGGCACGACCGTCTTGGCGGCCTCGGCCAGGGGGCAGTTAAACAGCCAGGCCCGGTGACAGCATGACTCGATTTCTCGGCCTACCCAGTTACGCGCCGCCGGTGGATCGCCGGAAAGCTCATACTTCCTCATGTAGTACGCCCAAATATCCGCCGTTTCTTGCTCGCTCGGGTAGTCGAAAAACATGATCCCCAGTTTGAACCGTGCCATGAGCTCCGGCGCCAGGTTATCGAGCGAATTGCAGGTTGCGAGCATGAGCGGCGCCCCCTGACATACCGAGTCAACCGCCCGCAGCAGGTTTTTCATGTTCTGCTCGCTCTGGCCGACCAGTGACCCCTTGACCGCAGACATTGACCCCCGGAGAAGCGGCCCGCCGATTTCGCCGGCCGTGCATTCCGCTGTTCTGGTCTTGCCCGCCCCCGGCACCCCCACCATAAGCAGGCCCTGGACTTTCCGCAATTCTACCCATTGAAGGAATTGCTCCATCATCGCCTGCGACGTGCCGGACAAGTCGCCGCCGGTGGCGCCCGCCGTCATTTTTTCCACTTCGTCAAGGAGGAATGCGCCATGCGGCCTGGTACGGCCCCGGATAACCAGTCCCAGGAATTGCTTCGCCCCGTCAGCGCCGCGCAAGTCCGAGAAATTCACCGCCGGCCGGGAAATGTCCAGGCCCGCCGTTTGCCGGAGCGATTTGACTTTCAGATCCCACAGCCGATCCATATCCACCCCGACGGGGGTGTAGCTCAGCGCCAGCGCCTGATCAATCGGAAACTCGGCCCGGTAGCCCAGGAGGGTATCCCGGACGTGATCAAAGTCAGGCGCCGGGAACTCGATACCCTGCTCTTTCGCCGCCGCTTGCGCGTCTGCGATGCCCGCTTTGATGATCCGATCAATCACGACCTCGGTGGGGCTTGGCTCCTCGATTGTGATCGTGTCGTCGCGAATTTCAACGGGGAGGGTGCATCCCGGCCCCAGTAGCACGACCGTTGCCCCAATGGATTTGAGCGCGTTCCTCAGATTGCACAAGCCCTGGATGACTTGAGGATCGTCTACGAACCGCTGGGAGTTGTGAAGGAAAATTACGCTCTCCGGCGCCAGTCGGATCGGATCGCCACGACTCGCCTCCGCCCCGGCCTCGTTCAGCATGGCTAAACAAGTGGGGAGGAACGCGGAGCCATCGGGGGTAAGCCGGGTCATGGCCGACCGTCCGGCCTCGTTGAGCGGGGAAAGCCCGCGGAGGCAATCCCATTGGAAAGCCGGTGTGCTCTCGCGCTTCCCGTTCAACCCCTCCAGGCACGCGCTAATTGATGCCCACGGATCGCCCGTTTCGTACGCTACCAGCGGAACCCCCGCCCGCCGGACGCGCCGGAAGGGGTGCTCTGTTTTCGGATCGCTAGTTTGCATCGTATATATATCGGAGTCTCTCACTCCGCGCCCTGATTGTTCGCACCGGGATCGCGCGCCGGTGGAGGCTCCATACTCTCACCGTGATTACAGTTTCGCACAAGCCGCTTGCGTTGTCCACATTTATTTTCAAATTCACCCGTAAACCACTACCAGCAAGCTAAATAAAGTTCTGCGAAAATGCATTGCTACACAGTTTTTGCAGCCAAGTGCAAATCGTAGCACCTCACAATTTCGCACCGGAGCAAATCGAGGAATAAATAACTCCACCAGCCCAAGCCCGCCCACCAGCCGGGCTTTATCGCGTACAAACCCGCCCACGCCCCCCCCCCACGCCTCACCCACGCGCCCAAGGACCAGCCCTTAACTTCCCCCATCTTATCCCCACATTCCCTAATCATGCTTAATATGAGCGGTTTGGTCAGATTAAGACATCCGGTTTGACTTCTCCCTTGCCACGCGCCGCCGGTTGGCCTACCGTGGGGGCGTGGCTCCGCTCCATAATTCCGAGATTCAAGCACTGATTGCGGACCTCTGCCGACTCGCCGGTGGGGTTTGCGCTGCCTCGCGGCAATTCGGGTTCCCTCAGAACACGCTGGACAACTGGCGACGCAATCCCCCGACCCACTCCGCGGCCAGGATAGCCCTGTGGATGACCTGGTGCTACTACTGCCGGCCCGACCTCCTACCGCCGCGCCGCGGCCCCGGAAGGCCCCGGAAGGCCCGCCACCCCCGAAAGGCCGGAAAACGAGCCTCTACGTTGCCCCAGGACGCGCCGCAGGCGCCGCCCCCTTCCCCTGACCCCCGGTAAAAGCGCCCGGCCAACTGTCAAACGAGCGTTTGACATTTGGCCAGAGCCGGCCGGCCCGGCGGGGACTCTCCCCCCTCCTGGTCGCGCCGCCGCCCGGTGGCTGGAGCCGGCCGGGTATGGGGGGGGACTTGCCCCCCCACAGGGTGCCCGCCAGCGAATCGAGTCGGCCAGCCCCCCCCCCACCCACCAGACCCCGCCAGCCAAACGCGCCGCGGCCAGACCGGAGCCGAAATCCAGGCCGAAACGAGCGCCGCAGCGAAAAGACCCCCCCCCCGCTTTTGGGGGGCGGCAGGGGGTGCCCCGTGCGTCCAACATGCTCAGTTTCTATTTCGGACAGGAAATCTGGGTTTTGAGGTTCTGGTATTGAAAATGTGAGGAAGTGAGTTTTTGTGGTTCCGAATAATAGTTGAAGTTGTAGGAAGTGGTTTCGGTGGGATTTGTGGGTTTGGAATTGTAGGAAGTGAAATATCGGTAAGTGGTTGGGCTGCATTGGGAAATGTATTTATTCTACATCATTCTACGGAGTTCTACTTTAATCTACGTAGAAATTTCGTTTTTCTACTTCTTCTTTCCAAATTCGAGTAGAATCTACCCTTGCTTATGCCTATTGCCTATGATCCGGATCAGGGGGATGCAAGGGGGAGAATACTTGACAATCTATTTTTCATTATCGGTGTTGACAGGTTTGGGTTTTTGGGTATGTTGGTTTATTATGAATATGGACACAGTTATTGAATCTAACATCCCGATGCCCCGGCCGGCCGGATCACATCAACGGGTTGGGCTTCGAAGGCAATACCCATGGCGAGCGATGGAGACCGGGAACTCGTTCTTCGTTTCGAATCAGGACCCAGGCGCTCCGACTGAGGGCACGCTTCGGCATTTGGCCTGTTTGAACGGCAAGCGCCATGGGAAAAGGTTTTCAGTCGCCAAGGTGGAAGGTGGAGTGCGGGTGTGGCGGGTGGCGTGAGTAGCGCGACACAATTATTTTAATATATTTTAAGTTTTTCCTTGCGCTCTATTCGGTTGGGGTGTAAAACGGTTGGCGTATGGATGAAACATCGAACGAACCGAGGGTGCTGGCGGTGACGGTAAGCGTCACTCTCACGGTCGAGCACTTGGAAATTCTCGAACGGGTATCCAGGGGTCAGAAGCAACGGGAGATTGCCGAGGCGATGGGGATGACGGGTTCAACGGCTGGGAACCGCTGCCGCGAGATTTACCTGATGCTGGGTGAGCCGAACATGACGGCGGCGGTTCGCCGGGCCTTGGAGCTTGGGCTTATCGGGAAGGCGGTGGCGCAATGAACATGGGCTACGGGAAAGTTTACCCCCGGCTGTTCACTGGGTCGCTGTCTGGCGACTCGGACGCGCAACTGGTGATGACCTACGCCATTGCGAACGCGGGGGCCGACCACGAAGTCGAATTCAACCTCAAGGTCATGGCGGCGTGCTTCGGGCCGAAAATAACCATCCCCGACATCGAGGCGGCGATCCAACGGCTGTGCGATCCGCACCCCGACAGCACTTCTCCGAAAGAGGAAGGCCGGTGCCTGCTTCCCAAGGGACCGCGGGTTTATTTCCTGGTCAACCATGAGCAACACCGGGATCGTGGGGTTGACCCTGAAAGGGTGCGGGCGCAGAAAGCGGCCTGGGCGAAGAAGCACCGCCAGCAGGCGGGTGCCCCAAACAGCAGCGGGGCCGCTCCCGTCGCTTCATCTTCTCACCTTCCCCTCGAAACCCCGAAACCCGCCGGGCCGCCGGGGACGATTTTCTGGAAGGGCATATTCCGAACGCAACAGGAAATCGAGGAACTGGAAACCAAAATAGCCGAGACCCACCTAAAGATGTCGGCGATTGAAAGGCAGAAGAAGGCCGACCAGGAAAAACGCGACCGCGGGGAAAGCGTTCCCGGTCCCATAATGTACGTTTAACCCGCCGCCGCCCACCCCTCCCTTTCCAGCCCGATGAAAGTCACCGTCCGGGAAATCTCGCAACAGTTGTCAGCGCGGGCCGAATCGTTCGCCCGATGGCTGCTGCCCAACGGCCGATTGAACGGCGGCAACTGGGAGTGCGGCGGCATCACCGGCGAGGCCGGCCATTCGCTCCGCGTCCAAGTCACCGGCCCAAACTCGGGCGTGTGGGCCGACTTCGCCACCGATGACCGGGGCGACCTCATCGAGCTTTGCCGGTTGGTTAGAAACGTCTCGATCGGAGACGCCATCCGCGTTTGCAAAGACTGGCTCGGCATCCGCGACCCCGTCAACGTCGTGCCCGCCAAGAGCTACAACCGGCCCGACGCCCGGATACTCAAGCCCCTCACGGAAGTCAGCCCCGTGGTCGCTTACCTCCAGGACACCCGCTGCCTGAGCTTCCTCACCTGGGAAATGTTCGGCGTCACTGAAAGCGAACTTAAAGGCTGCGGCCCCGCCATCGCGTTTCCCTACGTCAACCCACAGGGAGAGTTGGTCAACATCAAACGGCTGGCCCTGCAACGATCCGAGTCCGGAAAGAAAATCATCATCCAGGAAAAAGGCTGCGCCCCCAGCCTGTTTGGCTGGCAGGCAATTCCCCCGGGCGCTCGGGACGTGGTTATCACCGAGGGGGAGATCGACGCCATGACCTGGCACCAAATGGGCTACGACGCCTTGAGCATCCCCGACGGCGCCGCGGGCAGCAATTGGGTGGACCTCGAATGGGAAAACCTGGAACGGTTCGCCACCATCTACCTCAACTGGGACAACGACACCGAGGGCCAAAAAAACGTCGAGGCGTTCGCCGCCCGCCTCGGCTTGAGCCGGTGCCCCATCGTTCGACTTGAAGGCCACAAAGACGCCAACGAAGCCTTGCAGGCCGGCGAAGGGGAAAGCTACTTCCAAGACGCCATCGCCCGCGCCCGTCCGCTCACCCCGAAACAAATCCGCGACCCGATAGAATTCCTCGATAAAGTGATCGATAAGTTCTACCAGCCCGAGGAGCAAAAGGGATTCCAGTCCGCGCTGTTTGGAAACATCCGGTTCCGATCCTCTGAGGTAACGTGCTGGACGGGAATATCCGGGCATGGAAAATCGGTGCTGTTGAGCCAGCTTATGCTGGAGGCCGCCCTGGGCGGATACAAGGTCGCGATCGCCAGCATGGAGATGAAAGGCGAAGCCACCCTCTACCGGATGCTGATGCAGTCCGAGCGCATCTCCCCGGTGCCACGCGATGACATCCGGCCAATCCTGGAATGGATGGGGGGAAAGATTTGGATCTACGACATCCTGGGCAACGTCTCCCCCAAGCTTCTGCTCGAACTCATGGAATACAGCTACTCCCGCAGCGGAGTGAACATGTTCGTGATCGACTCCCTGATGAAGTGCGCTATCGCCTCAGACGACTACGAAGCCCAGCGCATCTTCATGAACGACGTTTGCGCCTTCGCCCAGTCCACCGGGGTGCATGTCCACGTGGTCGCGCACGCCCGCAAGGGGGCCGACGAATTCAAAGCGCCCGGCAAGCTCGACGTGAAGGGAAGCTCCGACCTCATCAACCAGCCTGACAACATGATGAGCGTGTTTCGCTGCAAAGACAGCGACGGAAACGATGAAGGGGTCCAGACGCCCGACAGCCCAGGGGCCATCGTTCGCTGCACCAAACAGCGCGAGACCGGCGAGGAGTTCTCCGCCCGTCTAAGGCATAACCGCGGCATCTACCGATACTCCCGCATCGAGTGGGATGACCGGCAGGACTTGTCCATCACGCTTCGGATAGCACAGGAATTGCCAGTTGAACAGGGCCTCATCCCGCAGCAACCAGATTCACCACCAGCATGAAAAAAAACCTCGAAGCAATAGAGACCCATTACCGGAGATACCGATTCAGAAGCCGCATGGAAGCCCGGTGGGCTGTGTTCATGGATCAAATGGGAATACCTTACGTCTATGAACCGGAGGCGTTCAAAGTCGCGGGGACCGTTGAAAGACCGCCTGCTCTCCGACCCCCTGAGTGGTCAAAGGAGTAAACTTTGGGCCAGCGTGGATTGTGGTTCTTCCACCCACTCAAGGCGATCACACACCAATTAACCAACCAACAACCTTATGACTGAAACTGAAAATAGAACCTTCATTTGCTACTTCCGCGTGAGCACGGACGGACAGGGCTTGCGCGGCCTGGGCATGGACGCGCAAAGGACTGCGGTTGCCGCCTTCCTCAACGGCAGGACGCCCGTGGCGGAGTTCGCGGAGGTCGAGACGGGCAAACGCACCGACCGCCCCGAGTTGACCGCGGCGCTGGCCCTGTGCCGCACCAGCGGGGCCACGCTGCTCATCGCCAAGCTGGACCGCCTGGCCCGCAATGCCGCCTTCCTGCTCTCGCTCCGGGACTCTGGGGTTGACTTCGTGGCGGCCGATATGCCGCACGCAGATCGGTTTACGGTGGGCATCATGGCGCTCGTGGCGGAGAAAGAACGCGAGATGATCAGCGACCGGACCCGCCTGGGGCTGGCGGAGGCCAGGAAGCGGGGCACCCGGCTGGGGAACCCCCGGCCGTCCGGGGCGGCGGAGCTTGGTAGAACCGCTAGGACGCGGAAGGCCGCCGGCCACGTCCGGGAAGTCCTGCCCGTCATCCGGGAGATTCAATCGGCCCACGTCGAGAGCCTGCGGGAGATCGCCCGGTGTCTCAACGCGAGGGGGGTGAAACCGGCCAGCGGTCGGGTGTGGTGGCCGTCGGCGGTGGCTAACGTGCTGAGAAGGGAGGTTGCGGCGTGAAACGACAAGAAACCCTTTGGGAGTCGGACCGAATCACGCTGGAGGATTCGCTCAAACTCACAGCGCAAAGCCTCAACACCTACGGCGAGAAATACGATCACTGGGCTATTGCGTTCAGTGGCGGGAAGGATTCCTCCGCCACCGTGGCTGCAACGATTCACCTTATCGAGACTGGAAAGGTGAAGGCGCCAAAATCGCTAACCGTCCTCCGCTCTGACACGCGCATGGAACTTCCTCCGCTGGACATTTGCGCCCGTCGCATCATGGACCAAGTGGCAGAGCGCGGGTATAAGTCCGTTCCTGTTATGCCGGTGATGGATGATCGTTTCTTCGTTTACGTCCTTGGGAGGGGGGTTCCTCCGCCGTCCAACACTTTCCGGTGGTGTACCGGGCAGTTGAAGGTAGAACCGATGGTTGCGGCGTTGAAAGACCTACGCGACAAGCACGGTCACAAGTTCCTCATGTTGACCGGGGTTCGCGTTGGCGAGAGCGCAGCGCGGGACGATCGGATCGCTATGTCCTGCGGAAAGAACAATTCCGAGTGCGGCCAGGGATGGTTCCAGGAAGCAATGCCTAATGCCGTGTCCGACACGCTGGCCCCGCTGCTGCACTGGCGGCTGTGTCACGTTTGGGATTGGCTCACCCTCTACGAACCGGATCACAAGTTTTCAACGCGCCTCATTGCCGCCGTCTATGGTCAGGATGAAAACCTGGAGACCCACGCTCGCACCGGATGTGTGGCGTGCAACCTCGCAAGCCGGGACTTCGCCCTGTCTGAAATCATTCAACGTCCCGAATGGCGTTGCTACTCGCCGCTGATGGAACTGCGGGCCATCTATGCGGAGTTGAAACGACCCAAGAACCGACTTCGCAAGGATGGCACCGAATCGCGCAAGGACGGATCGCTTGTGACGAACCCATGCCGCATGGGTCCGCTGACGTTCGACGCCCGATGGTGGGGGCTTGCGGCAGTCAAAGACATCCAGGATCGCGCCGGGGTGGACCTGATAAACGATGAGGAAGAACAACGGATCGTCGACCTCATTAATACCAAGACGTGGCCGCGTGGGTGGGATGGAACCGAAATGCTGGCGTCTGCCCCGTTCGCAAACGTTAACCCGGATGGAGGCGTCCAGCCGATCATGAAGGAAATGTTTCAATGACCGTCACCCTTGAGGAAGCGATGGCGTGGGCGAAGGCGCGGCGGGATGAAACGGGGCAGTCCTGGGACGCTTACCACCGGGATTGCGGATTGCTGTGGGACTTCCTGAGCGACATGCAGGCCCGGAAAGAACCGGCAGCGGCGCCGCAACCTTCGATTCAGGACATCGTAGCAGCAGCAGGGGAAGCAACCAGGAAAATATTATGAGCATTGATACACAAACTGAGGGATGGATGAAAGTGATTCAGGACACGCCTTCGCGGACGGGGGCGAGCTTCGCCCGCGGTAAGAGCGTTCAGACGTTTGGCACGCCGCCGGAGTTCATCAAGGCAGTGGAGAATCGCTTTGGGCCGCTGGCTTACGACCTGGCGGCTGACGAGACGAACCACAAGGCGGTGCGTTGGAACGGACCAGGATCAGTAAACCCGGACTCGCTGGTATGTCAGTGGGAATTGCTGGCCCCGATGCTCTGTTGGCTCAACCCGCCCTTCTCGAACATCACGCCATGGGCGAAGAAGTGTTTGGAGACGCTGGCGGCGAACGAGCGGAGCAAGATTCTGTTGCTCACGCCGGCCGGCGTAGATGCGAACTGGTTTCGGGATTACGTCCACGGAGAGGCCCGCGTGTTGTTCCTGAACGGAAGGCTGTGCTTCGATGGTAAGAACCCTTTCCCCAAAGGCTGTTTGCTTTCCTGCTACGGTTGGCGGGCTGGCTACGAAGTGTGGGACTGGAGGAAGTCGCTATGACCTTTGACAAACCCTACGCGGCCTTCGACATCGAAAGCACGGGAACCGACCCCGTGCTCAACCGCATCCTCACCTTGGACATCACTCGCACCGAGTTGTCCGGTAAAACCAGAAAGGTGAAGTGGCAGTTCAACGGCGGCGGCCAGAGGATGGATCAGGAGGTTATTGACATCCACGGCATCACCAACGAGATGGCCGCGACGTGGCCGGCGTTCGACAAGGAGGGCGGGGAGGACATTCAGGCGGCGATCAAGGGGTGCGACCTGCTGGGCTACAACTGCCTCGGGTTCGACATCACCATGCTCAACGAGGAACTGGTCCGCGTCGGGCTGGAGTTGGACTTGAAGGGGCGGCGGATATTCGATGCGTGCGTCATCTTCAAGGAGTTTGAGAAACGCACACTGACCGCGGCGCGAAAGTTTTTCTGCGGGAAGGAACACGGCGGCGCCCACGACTCCGGTGAGGACGTGGCGGCGACCATCGAGGTATTCCTGGCGCAGTTGGAACGCTACCCGGAGTTGATGCTGATGACGCCGGATGAGGTTCACAAGCTCTGCGTGGGGGATCGGGTGGACATCAACGGAACGATCCGCATGAAGAACGGCGTGCCGGTGTTTGGGACCAAGAGAAACCGGAACGTGCCGGTCAGGGATGACGTGGGCTACGCGCACTGGATGTTGGACAAGGGAGACTTCCCGACCGAGACCAAGCGCGTTATCCGGCAGATCCTTGGCGAAGGCGAGTTGAACTACCAGATGCGATGAAAATCATGACAATGGCTCCGACGCGAGTATTCCGAAACCGGCACGCCAGCGCCAAGGCCGCGCTTGACCATTGGATGGCCCACGGGCTGTGGGGGAACCCAATTCAACTCGGACCCGACAAGTTCCACGTTTACGGGGCGAGCGTCAGGACGTGGCACTTGATCAACGTCGAATTTCTTCCCGACCGAATCGTGGTGATGCGACCAATTCCGAAACGGAGACCATGACCGACCAACGCCAAGCCAACCGCGCCGCCCTGCTCTCCCGCTTCACTGGCCAGGAGTGCGACCTCGCGGAATACCTCAAGGCTGCGGGCGTGCTCATTCCGAACGAGACGCTGGCCGACCTGCCCGTGCGGTGGGTGCCCAAAGACGACGGGCAGCTTAAAGCGTTGGAAGAAGCGGTAGCGGAGTTCGTGCTGTTCAACACCGGGGAGCGGGCGTTCACCGCGAATTGGGATGAGGAAGCAGACCCGCCGAAGCTGAAGCGGAAACGGAAGCCCGCCCAGGGCGACTTGATCCACGACGGGCCGGAGCCGGCGACGTGCGGCGGGCTGTGCATACTGCATCGGTGGGGGCCAAGATAGACGTTGACGCCCGCGACGAAATCCCGTAATCTTTCCTTGACGGTTGCCGGCAGCTACCGCCAAAAAAATGGCTACCACACCAGGATCGAACGGGTTGGGCGTGCAGCAGACCGCCCAACAGGCACGGCTGTCATCTTCCACGCCGGGCATTCCCGTGCGCCGATTGCCGCCGATCCCGCCGGAAGTCAAAGCGAGGTTTCCTTCGATGCACAAGTGGGAGGCGGATCTCGAAAAGTGGCGCCAAGAACTCGTCGTTTCGATGGGCGGGACAACGATTGACTGAGGAAACCCACCATGGCCTACAGCTTTCTATCGCCCACGCAATCCTCCGGTGAAGGCCCCAACCCCACCACCGGCCAAGCCTCGACCGATCAGTGGCCACAACCGTCCAACACCGGGGCACCGGGGGTGTATTTAACCCAGGACGCGGCCAGCGGCCTCACCATCAACCTCAACACCGGGAAGCCGTTCTCCGGGACGGATCCGAACACCGGCGTCGTTTACAAAAACGGCCAGTTGCAGCACGGGGCCGGAACCACGCCGCCCTTGGCGACGGGGGACCCGACGAAGGATTACAAGCCCGTCAACATCTCGAAGGACCCCGCCCTGTCCGGCCAGGTTGACGACATGCTGGCGAGCTTCAAGAAGGCGGCGGACTCCGCCCTCCAGGACTTCTCCAGCTACAAAACCCAGTTTTCTACCGATGAATCGGCAGCCCGGCAGGCAGCCTCTACAGCGGAGAACATCACCCCCACGGTCAACGCCTTAACCGCCGCAACGACGGGGTACGTGGGGAACTTGAATGCGTCAAACCAAGCCTACCAGAACGCACTGGCACAGACCGCGGCGGCGCAACGCGGCGTGGTGGGGCAGGAACTCGGCAACCTCGGGCAGTACGACACGGCCGTCAACAACGTCATGGCCCAGGAACTCGCCGCCCTCGGGCCGGAGATGGCCCGCTACAAGCTCGGCACGGGCACGCCGACCAGCGGCGGCAGCGCCGAAATGAGCATCCTCGGCAACCAGACTGCGAGAGTCGCCGCCCCGTTGGAACTCCAAAAAATCCAGGAGCAGCAGAACATCCTCGCCAATCAGGCGCTCCCCACGGAGCGGAACATCGGCGCGGCGGCCACGCAATACGCCGGGAGCTACCTCCCGCAAGTGGCCGGCCAGCAATTCAGCGCCCAGTCGAACCTCCCGATGCAGGTGCAGGGGTTGAAGAACCAAGTCGCCAACATGAGCCAGGCCAACGCCGTGGCGTTCATGCAGGCGATGCAGGTGCCCTTGGCGGTTCAGGCCCAGGTGCTCGGGGTGGAAATCGGCCAACTGAGCCAGATCGCCGCCCTGAACGGGCAGACGAACTATCAGGGCCTCGACTACCTGCCCGGAGCGAACGTCACCCCTGCGATGGGGTTCAACAACTCGCTGCCCGGCTACCCGAACTTCGCGGCGCCGACGCGGGGCGGGGGAAGGACTTCGCCGGCGGCCGCCGCGCCGGCTGCGGTTCCCGGCGGTTCCCCGCGGGCCGCCGCGTCGGCTGCGGTTCCCGGCGGTTCCCCGCGGGCCGCCGCGTCGTCGTATGACGACTCGCCGGGCGTGGAATACAACCCCTACGCCAACATGCCGGGGGTCGAAGTATCGGCTCGACCGAACATCGACCAGCTTCTCGCCGGCTACAACACCGCTTACCAGTTCGCGGGAATGTGAGGATGACGTATGCCAAACCCTTCATGGACCCCAGTAATCGGCAGCGGCTTCGACCAGGACGCGGCGCAGCAACAGCACTGGGCCGGGTTCAACGCGCAGATGGACCAGGCGAACATTGCGCGGGCCAACGCCGCGCAGCAGAACCAGAATCAGTGGCTTCAAACCGCGGCGGCGATGCGGCAACAGGCGATTGACCGGCAGGGCGCGGCGGATGACGCGGCGCAGCAGCAGGCCGTCCAGCAGCAAACGGAAGCCGCACGGGCGGCGGAGTCCAAGCGCCAGTTCGACGTTAGCGCGGACATCTCGCGGGCGGGCATTGCGGAGCGCGACAAGCAGTTCACGTTCACCCGTGACGAACAGAACCGCCTTGAGCGGAAGCAACTGGATGAGACCGAAAGTCTGGCGAAACAACTGGCCCCAGAGGGGCTACAACTTGGAGAGGATCACGATGCCGCACAGCAGGCCGCAGCCGAGGCTGATGCTAATCTCGCAGCGGCGGTAGCGCGGAACCAACCCAAGTTGCCATCGGGGTCTTTCAAGTGGGTCAACGGGGTAAACGAATGGCAAAACAACGATCGCAATCCGGCCACGAAAGATAAAACCCAAGAGGTCGTTGACGCTTCAAACGAAGCTCTGGCTGGAATTCGAGCCGCCCACGCCAAAGCCAAATCCGATCTCACTGCCGCGCAGCAAGCACTGGCAGCCTTTCAGAACCGAATCCCGAAGGAACTTCACTTCAACCAGAACGATTACAGCATTTACAGCATCCCCCATAAAACGCGGTATGGAGGCCAAACTTCGAGCGACAATGAAGGTGATGGCGGAGTGACTTCAAAAAGTAAGGTGAAGGCCCCGCCGGGAGACGTGACCGGCGGCGCAGGCGAGGCCGCTTCGATGGCCAACGGGTTCTCCTTCACCCCGCCGGCATCCCCGGAGTTGCCCGCCACATCCCTTCCATGGTGGAGGCAGGCACCAAGGGCGGCACTGGCGCTCGGCACCGGCGGCGCCAGCGAGGCGACTCGCAACTTCTTCTCCACCCCCGACGCGACCCCTCCTTTGGCCCCCATTGGCCCCACAGCGGCGTTAGCGCCCCCGGCGGCACTTCCGGCCCCTCAGCCGCCCGCAGCCTTGCCAGGGCCTAGCGGAGCGCCAGCGTCCGGCCCCGTAGCGCCTTTCGATGGGTTCAAACCCTCAGGTGCTGCCCCGATGCCGGTTACGGACCCGACCAGCGCCGTCATCGCCAGGGCCAATCGGATGGCATCCGGGACTTCCGGCCCGACCGCGACCGCGACCGTTTGGACCCGTGACCCCACCGGAAAGCTTGTTCCATCGGGATCTCCCGTACAGCAACCAGTCATTCCCCCAACACCCGCGCCGTCGCCGCCCCCGGTCGTTCCACCCCCGGCGGCCACACACCCCTTCATCCCCCCCGGCACGGTGGACACCTTCCGAGGGTTCCAGCCCTCGCCGCTTGCAGGAGGGGGCGACACGCCGACGCCGCAAGAGTTTAGCGATGCCCTGAGTCGTCTTTACGGGCTGGCCATGCAGGGCAACGGTCAGGCCAAGGCGCTGGCGGCGCAAGCGCAGAAGGTCGGCGCACCAAAGCCATCCGATTGGCCCGTAGATCCCCCCGTGATGTTGTGGCGGGCGATCAAGCAGACGATCCTGGAGGGCATGCAACAGCGAAAGGAGTCTATCGGGCGTGGAGGATTTTGAACGCCTATGCCTCAGACCATCGATCTTGGACCTGCCGGAGTTCAAATCTTCCCGGATGACGCAACGCCGGATGAGATTCAGGATGCCCTAAAGGCCCCGCCCCCGGCTCCGCCGCCGCCGCCCCCGGTGCCTCAATCGTTTCAGGGGGAATCATCCGCCTTCACCGATCCCTCTGCCTTCACTGGATTCCAACCACCACCGACGGGCCAGCCGGATTGGAAACCGGAGCCGGTTGACTACGGGTTCAAACTGACGCGAGTACCGGGGATTCTGGCCAAGACTGTGGGCGCTGGCATCGGGCGGGTGTTGGGGACCGGAGATACCATCCGAGATGTTCAAGAAGCGGTTGTCCGCGGGAAGAAGCTGCCCGTCGAACAGGCGGCCTCCGACATCGGGGGCGTCCCCGGTTTTGCGGCGGTCATCGGCTTGAACATTGCCGAGAGCCTTCCCAAGATCGGGTTGACCGCGCTCGTTCCCGGCGGACCGGAGTTGAAGGCCCTGGGGATGACGTTCAACCTCGGTCGCATGGCGGCGGCGGGCGGCATCTTTGGCCTGGACGATACCGGCAAATTCAGCATCAAGCAGGGCTTGCTCATGGCCGGTCTTGATCCGATTGGCGGCGCGGCAACCGTGGGCATCGCCAAGAGCATCGCCAAGGGGCTGCAATCCGGGGCGGAGTCTGCCATCACCAGCCGGGCCGCGCAGAAAGCCCTTGAGTTCATGGGGCACCAGGCCGTGCTCAACGGCTACATGGGGCTGGCCGACCTGCCGGACCTGATCGAGGAATACAAAAAGGACCCCAAGGCTGCCCTGCTTCATGCCGCGAAGATCGTCGGCACGAACCTGGGCTACGGACTTTTGGGGATCGCTAACTGGCGCGGCAAGGTGCCCAGCGCAACGGAGCAGTTCATCAACTCTCAAGGCGACAAGTACGCCAGCGCGGTATTTCGGATGGCCACCAAAGGCGAGATGCCGAGGGGGCTTGAGGCATCGGTAAACGACGCGCTTATCGAGCAACACGGCTACACCGAAGATCAAGTCAAGAGCATGGATTTCGACGCCAAGATGCAGGCGTTGAAAACCGCCGCGATGGCGAAACAACCGCCGCCGGAAGGCCCGCAGGAAAGCGCGGACCAAATGTTTGACCGGATGACCGGGGGAATGCAAAAGAACCCCCCGCAACCCTACGTCGCCCCCGAAGGCCCCGGCGCCCCCACGTCCGAACTCCCGGAGAGCGTAGATTTCCAGCTTAAAACGCGGTATGGCTACAGCGATGAGCAGCTTTCCGCGTTGAACAACAACACCAAGCGGCAGTTGTTGATCGCGGCGCGTAATGCCCCCATCGTGAGCATTGGCGGCGGGCTACAGCGGCCACAGGAAGGATCGGCAGCCAATGAACCCGAAACTCCAACTTCGCCGGTGGCGCAAGGCGTGCCGCCGCAACCGGAAGCTCAAGCGGGAGGGGCGCCGAGTGGCGAGGTTACTCCGCCGGCCGTAGCTCCGGCCCCGTTCGTATTTCAACCACCAACCACAGGAATTCCCGATGCCATTGAAGCCAGGCAAGAGTCGCAAAACGCTGGAGTCGAACCTCCACGAATTGCGCCACGGCCAAACGTACCAGAAAACCCGCCGGAAGTTCGGCAAGGAGAAGGCACAGAAGCAAATGGTAGCGATAGCCCTCAGCAAGCAGCGGGGGGGCAAGCCGCGACTCCGCCAGCGGGCGATGCAGCGGTAGCCGATACCCGATCCAAGCTCAACGCGAACATGCAGGGCCGGACGATGAACGTCCAGCCTTCCGAGTTGCCCGCCCCGAGCGCCCACTTGCAGCAGGTGCTTGGACCGGAGGCTCCGACGTACCAGCAGTTGCTCGACTCCGGGGTGTTGGAAACGACAACGCCAGGAGCGCCGTCCAGGCCGGGAGACATCGGCGTGAGGTTGAAGCGGGAAGGAGATGCAGCGGTAGCGCCGCCCGCGGCTGAGCCTCCCCCGCCCAAGACCGGCCCCAAAGTCGGGGAGACGATCAGCGAGTCCGACCTTGACGCCATGCTGGATGAAGTCGGCGCCGAGGCGAAGAAACCGGAAGCGCCCGCGCCGCCCTCCGCGCCAACTCCCGTTCAACCGGAGAGACTGTTTACGCCGTCGGGTCAGGGGTTACTGATGGAAGTCCCCAGGACGCCCAAGGAACGGGAAGCCCAAATCGCGCAGTTACGCCGCATGGATGGAGAGTTGGCCCCCGCGCTTGATGAGGCGAGCGCCGAGTCTTTGCGTGTCGAGAAGGCTCTGAGCAAGGAGCACAAAAAAGATCCATACTCTGAGGCCACCCGGAAGCTCCAAGACGAATCCGCGCAAGCAGATGCTCGAACGACCACGACTGACGAAAGGCTCAAGGCCATTCGCCGCCGGCTTCAAACGCTGGAAGAAAACGAACTGTACGAGCAGCAGGGAATACTTTCCCCGATGGAACGGGAACGGTCGCGGCTAAGACAGCAGGCACTCAGGAAACAGCAGGCGGATTCGGTTCCACCGCTTTCCTCCCCCAACGATAATCCCAAGCGCCGCCTCCGCCAGAAGGGCACGCAGAAGGCAAAGGCTACCGCCCCACCCCGCGAGACATGGACCGCGATTGGATTGAACGCACAGGGCGCCCCGCTATTCGAGGACGCTAACGGCGTGCGATCCTACATGGAGCGCGGCGTGCGAATCACTGAGCCGGTCAACCTTGTGCCGCGCCGTGAGGGCGGCTACAGCTACTCGGTCGGTGAACGTGGCCCGGAGTTCACCCCCACAGAAGCGCCCGCTCCGTCCACCGAAAAGACCCCCGCCGAAATGATCGCCGCCGCCGCCAAGCTCGGCGTCACTGGCATTGATGAGGCGGTCAAGGGTATCCACGCCCTGTTTGGCGGCGGGAAGCGCACCGGCTCAGGCCTCACGTTCGACGAAAAGACCTACGCGGCCGCCAAGCCCCACTTCGAGACCGCCTGGAAGAACTTCAAAGGCGCGGGACGGGAGTTGAAGGATTTCGTTCGCTACTGGTACGGCGAAGCCGGGGATGCGATCCGGCCATACATCCGCCGATTCGTGCTTGAGCAGCAGGGCGGCACTGAGAAGCCCCCGCGCACGATTGCCGACTGGGTGAGCATGAAGCTACAGAACGGCGAGGCGTTCGACAGCAAAGAGCTTTTCAACAAAGCGGATGAGGCGTACGGCGGCACGCAGGCCGAGGGGAAATACTCGGTCAAGGATGCCTACGACTCGCTGGAGCTTGGCGTCAACTTCTACCTCCGCGGCATGTCCCCCGACGTGGACGCTGCCACCGCAGAGCGCACGGTTAAGGGGTTGAAGGAATTGCTCAAGAAGATCCCGACGCAGACCAAGCGCACGGCGGAGCAGGATGAATTTCAGCAATTCAGCACGCCTCCCCCGCTCGCCTTTGTGGCTGCATGGGTGTCCGGGGTCCACCGTGGCGACGAGGTTCTTGAGCCGAGCGCCGGCATCGGTGGTATCGCGGTGTTCGGCCTGAACGCCGGAGCGCGAGTCGTAGCCAACGAACTCAGTCCGCGCCGCTCCGACATCTTGCGCGAGATGGGGTTCCATCGGCAGTTTGCGGAGAACGCCGAGCAGATCCACAACATCCTGCCCGAAGATGTCAAACCCACCGTCGTCCTGATGAACCCGCCGTTCTCAGCCACAGCCGGGAGGATGAAGGGGGTCAAGAAAACGGAATTCTCCACCCTGCACATTGAGCAGGCGCTTTCCCGACTTCAACCCGGCGGGCGCCTTGTCGCCATCGTTGGTGAAGGCATGGGGCCTGACCGCCCCACGTTCAAGGATTGGTGGCGGAGTGTTGGCCAGCGGTACAACGTCCGCGCCAACATCGGTGTTGCTGGTGAGGAATACGCCAAATACGGGACCAGCTTTGGAAATCAAATCGTGGTGATCGATAAGCCGCTGCCCAACGAAGTCGTTGGACTTGACCGGCCCGTGACCGGGCAGGTGACAAAGGTGGAAGAACTGATACCTTTACTTGAAGGGATACGCAATGATCGGAATCGAGACATTGAACCGCCAGCCGCTCAACCAGGCAGCCCGGAAGCTGCTGGTGAAGGCCAAGGTGAAGCCGGACCCGGATCGGCTGCACGCCCTGGAACTGGCACAGTGGCGACTGGACCAGCCCGACCCGAACGTCAAGGATCTGGAGAGCGTCCAGGACTTGGTAACGGATCTCGCCCTGGCGAGACCGGGGCAGGCAATGACGTTCCTGGTGGGGCAGGACAGCCAGGAGGAGTTGGTGAAAGACCTGGAGAAACAGGACAGCCCGAAGGAGGCGGCAGACCGACTGCTGCAACAGGTGGCGTCGAGGGGGGCGGAGGAAGTAGCGTCCTGGGACAGTCGTTAAGCGATGCGTCCTACGAAGAAGCGAAGGCGAAGAACCTTGAGTCCGGTGCCATATTCGAGGATTACACCCCGCAGTTTACCGCGGCAGGCGCAAGGCCGCACCCTACGCCGCTATCCGAGAGCGCGGCGATGGCCAGCGTAAAATACCCCGCTCCGAACTACACGGCCAGCATCCCGCAGGAATCCATCACCAAGGGGTTAATCTCCGCTCCGCAACTCGAATGTGTGATGCTCGCGGGGGCCGCTCACGCGAGGGAACTACCCAACGGCGACACTCGGGGATTCTTCGTCGGGGACGGCACTGGAGTTGGCAAAGGTCGGACGATTTCGGCCATCCTATGGGACAACTGGAATAAGGGGAAGAAAAAGGGGGTGTGGGTCAGCGCGGATCAGAAGCTGTACCCACAGGCACAGGCCGACATGACGGGGATCGGCTGGTCTGGGGATCACCTGATACAGCATCGAAAAACCGGGGCCAAAGAGGACATCGAGGAAAAGCAGGGAGTGCTTTTCACCACGTTCGATTTGTTCAAGACGCAGCAGCGGATGGACCAGTTGAAGAAGTGGCTCGGGAAAGACTTCGACGGCGTGATCGTCTTTGATGAGGCCCACAAGATGGGCAACGCCCTGGATGACGACATGGGGGGCAAGGCATCCCGCCGCGCCCTGGCCGGCGTGGAATTGCAACAGGCGTTCCCCAAGGCCAAGGTGGTTTACTCCAGCGCGACCGGCGCGACCGAAATTGAAAACCTCGCCTATGCCCACCGCCTCGGGCTGTGGGGGCCGGGCACGCCGTTTGCTGACCAGCGGGAGTTCATCGGCAAGGTGGGGTCTCAGGGTCTGGCCGCAATGGAAGTGCTTTCCAAAGACCTCAAGGCGATGGGGCTTTACCTTTCCCGTAACCTCGATTTCCGTGGGGTGAACTACGAGCGCCTGGAGCATCCTCTGAATCCGAAACAGAAGGAGATGTACAACACGCTGGCCCGTGCGTGGCAGGTCGTGCTTCAAAACATGCAGGAGGCATTGGAAACGACGGGTGGGAGTAAAGACAGGTTTGCGAAGCAGGCGGCGGAGAAAGCATTTTGGGGCGCACACCAGCGGTTCTTCAATCAAGTGCTGACCAGCCTCCAAATGGAGACGGTTAAGGCGCACATTCGGAAAAGCCTCGATGCCGGGCATTCAGTCGTACTGCAGATCGTCAACACGATGGCGGCGGCTACCGAGCGAGCCATCGCCCAGGCCAGCGCGGAAAGCGGTGGGGACGTGGACCTCGAATCTCTGGACATCACCCCCAGGGATGCCCTCGCCCAGTACGTCAAAAACAGTTGGCCGATCTACCAGTATGAGGAATACGTGGACGACAACGGAAATCAGAGGACCCGACAGGTTCAGGATGCCGCGGGCAACCCAGTGATCAACCGGGATGCGGTTTCCCAACGCGACCGGCTGATCGGACAGCTTGCCAGCATCATGGTGCCCCCCGGCGCACTGGATGACATCATTGACACTTTCGGAGTTGAGAATGTGGCGGAGGTCACAGGCAGAACGCGGCGCGTGGTGTCCGCCAACACTCCCGAGGGACGGAAGAAGGTGATCGAACCGCGCAGCCAGAAAAACAACCTGGCAGACCGGGCGGCGTTCGATGACCTAAAAAAGCGAATTCTCGTTTTCAGCGAGGCCGGCGGCACCGGGGCGAACTATCACGCCGACCTCAAAAAGAAGAACCAGCAGCAGCGGGATCATTACGTGATTCAGGCGGGCTGGCGGGCTGATGCGGCGATCCAGGGATTGGGTCGAACCCACCGCAGCAATCAGGCACAGCCGCCCCTTTACCTGCTGGTGTCCACCGACGTTCCCGGCCACAAACGGTTCGTGTCCACTATCGCCCGCCGCATCGAGCAGCTTGGCGCCCTGACGAAAGCGCAGCGCGAGACGGCCAGCCAGGGGCTTTTCAAGGCGAGCGATAATCTCGAAAGCAGCTACGCCACCGAGGCCCTTCGTGGCTTCCTCCAGGCGATTGACGGGAACCAATTCCCGGACGTGGCCAAAGAGGACTTCGAGAAGCAGACCGGAATAAAACTCCGCAACGCCCAGGGTGAGTACGGCGGCGGACGGGTGAAGATGTCGCAGTTTTTGAACCGTCTCCTGAGCATGAATCTGGACATGCAGGAGCGGGTGTTTGACCGCTTCTCCAAAAACCTCGATACGACCATTGAGTGGCACCGGCGCAACGGCACGCTCGACACGGGCATGGAGACGCTGGACGCGCTCCATACCAAGAAAGTCCGGGATACCGACCTTTACACGGACCCGCAGACCGGCGCGAAAACCAAGCTGGTAGTGTTGGAACAGGAACACCCGACCAAACGGCTGGACTTCCAAAACTACTGGCTCAAGAAGGACTCCGATGGCGGGGAGTTCACGTTCGTACGTAACCGCAGGAGCGGCAAGCTGTGGGTGCTGTCACCAGAGCAGAGCCGGGCCAAGACGGACGGAACGGTAGAACGATCTCACTTTGCGACCAGCGCGAACTTCGCCCGCGAATACCTGTTGGCCCATGAGGTCAACGATGAACGGTTCGAGTTCATCCCCAACGATCAAGCCCGCGCTTTATGGGAAGAACAGAAGAACGCACTCCCGCCGACCTATAAAGAGAACGTCAACTTGGTTACGGGAACCATCATCCCCGTATGGGACCGACTTCCCTACGTGGGAAAGATCGCCCGTGCTCAGGAGGACAACGGATCACGTCACCTTGGCGTGGTGATGGCTGACGATTACGTGCCGAAACTGCTTGAACGCTTTGGGGCCGAGAGCAAGATCGAGATGACGCCGGCCAACGCCGTTGATGCCGTGCTCGATAAGGGGAAGGCCCTTGGGCTGTCCAACGGCTGGCGCATTTCCTCCCGTCTGGTGAACAACCAACGGCGCATCGAAATCACCGGGCCGGATTACCAGAACCACGCTGAGCTTGAGAAGGCTGGCGTAATCCTGGAACAGATCAACTGGAAGATGCGGTATTTCATCCCGACCGGAGCGAACGCCGAGGCGGTGATGGACCGGATCACGAAGTACCGGCAGATCGTCAACGTGAGTGGGGACGGGTTTAGGGAACTTTCCCCCGCAGAAGGCAAGCCCGGCGACCGCGCCGTCGTCCCCGGCAGCGACATTCCTCTCGACACCCCCGCCGACATCCGCCGCGTCATTGACGATCCCAAGTCCAACGTCTCTCCCGAGCACCGCACGATGCTCCGCTTCATGCTCGACAAGGGACTCATGGATCAGTTCCCCGGCCTTCGCGCTGAGGTTACGGACTTCATCCGGGGCGGGGCGATGGGTGAGTACACCGGCGGCCCCGGCCAGTCCGGGTTCATCCGCTTTGCCCGCTGGTCTGAGGCGAGTACCCCCTTCCATGAGTTGATGCACCATGTCTGGAGGTTCCTCTCCCCCGAGGATCGCGCCGCCATCGGTGCCATGCGGCGGAAGATGCTGCTCTCCGAGGCCCCCTCAGAGCACCGTGGGGACTTGCTCAAGGGGATTTCCTCAGACGAGTTCGTGAAGCGCCAGCAGGCCGAGGACAGCGCCCTTGGCCGAGACCATTACCACTTGGCGAACGACTCTGAATTCTTCGCATGGCTCATGTCCAACAAGGCGGAGAAAGCCATCACCACGCCGGAAGCCAAAGGCATCATCGGGAAGGTGACGAACCTGCTCAAAGTGCTGCGCGATGCGTTCAAGGATGCTTTCGGGTTGAGCGCCAAGGAAGATGCCCTCTGGCGCAAGATCATCGGCGGGAAGTACGAATACCGGATGCGGGATGGTGCGAAGTTCGCCAAGGCCGAGAGGGAGCTTTCCCTGCCCCGTTCGACTGAGGAAGCCGATCTGCTCCGACGCCGCCGCGAGATGGCCGTTCCCGAACGCATCACCGGGGCCTACCGCCCGCTGGCCGAGGTCCAAAGCACCGTGGCCGACCACATGGGTTACTTCGGACATGCCCGCGACTTGAATCAGATGCCGCTCAATTCGGAGATGGCCGATTACGGGGAGCAACTGACCGGAGCGCAGACCTACCGCAACCTTCGGGACAGCCTGGGAACGACCGGGGAGAAGAACGAAGTCGCCCGATCCGCTCAGGAGTTGGTCACTCGCCACCAGTTCCTTGGATTGAGGATACAGCAACATCTTGACCGGGCGCTCGATTACATCCGCGGGGACCAATTCCGAAAGTTGCTCGATAAACAGAGCGTGGCGAAAAGCCGGGCCGAGACCGCTGATGAAGTCCGGCAGACCTTCCTGCTCCAATCCTCTGCCAGCGCGGGGCGGATACTGAGCCAGCTTGAGGCGCTAAAGACAACGGGAGCCATGAGCGACCAGCTACAGGACGACCTACGCACCGTCCAGCGCCTCCCCGAGGTTTCTTCCGCCATCCGGTCGAGGTTCGACGACATCGTGAACGTGCTGACCGACCTGCTGCCCGAGAACGTGGCCGGCGGGGCCGCCATCACCCGGCTTCAAAATAGGCCCGAGCGCGACCGCGCCATCAGCCTCTTGCTGGAAGGGACTCCCGCCTCCGCTCAGGAGATTTACGACCTCTACGCGGCCAACCTGCCCGCCGAGCGACAAGGCGGACTCACGGGCGATCAGGCCGCCTATACCCGGCTCGCCTGCCAGGTTCTCGCGTCGAATGCGGAGTTGAGGAACGCCGCCGCGTCCCTGGAAATGGTGCAACGCGGCATCATTTCCGCTACCGAATACAACGCCGCCGGGAGCAAGATCGCACAGGATCTCATTCGCCACCCGCAGGCGGCGGTTCAGCGGATCGCCAAGACCGCCGCCCGGCTGTCCGACCGGGCGACCCGCGCCGAGGCTGCGTGGCTGGCCATTAACCGCAAGGTGACGAAGGCCGTGGGCATCGCCAACGTGTACAGTCAGGCGATGGAAATTCACAAGGGCGTGATGGAAGATCCCGGCTGGCGGGCGCACACACTGGAGGTATTCGCGGACACTGGCCAGTTGCCGATCCCCGACGACCAACTGGCAACGACTGACCCCGGCAAGGTGTACTTCCGTTACGCTGGCAACCAAGACCTTTACGGCCCAAGCGGGAAGGTCTATCGGGTTGAACTTGGGGATTCGACGGCTCCAAAGGTGCAGGAGTCAATGGAGCAACTTACCCAGTACAAACAGGAAGTGGACCAGTGGTTAGAGGAAAACCCGAATCACCCGTCCGCTGTGTTCTGGCGCGAGCGGCAAACCTTGGTCGAGTCAACCCTCATGTCCCAGGCGGTGTGGAACCCGGTGGCGGTGAACTTCGTATCGGGCAAACTGCTGGGCGCGAAAAAGACGAGCTTCGGGATTCCCGAGGCGTTCTTCCAGGGGTTACGGATGTCCTCGGCCAAGCTCGCCAACCTTGCCAGCAAGGGGTTCGACCGTTACTTCACGCTCGGCCAGGGGTGGGTGCATAAACTCCAGGCCCCAGTCGAGCGCGACATCCAGCACGGATTCCAGTCTCACAGGCTGCAAGACGGCGAACGCCAGCAGTGGCGTGAGGATTACCTGAATCACATCGCCTGGAACTTCCGAAACGGCCGGGACGTTCGGGCCGGCGACGTGCTGTGCGGCCAGGTTGTCACACATCAGGACGTGGCGGCGGCGAAGTCGCAAGGACGAGCCTTTGCGGAACTCTACGACACAGCACAAGAGGGGCGGTCACTTTACGGCGCGGCAGACGTGCTGGAGGCCCCGCGCATATTCGAGCAGTTCGCTGATGGCTCGTGGGCCGTCCGAAAGCCGATGGAGATCGGACTTCACAAGGGCACCACACTCCCTCGCCGGGAGAGCAGCAGCGGTTCGGACTTGGCCCTGTCGGTCCACAAACTCATTGCCGATCGCGCCGATGAACTTGGGAAGCTGCCCCAAATGGCCACGGGGCGGACAGAGGCCGAGATGCAGTCCATGCGGGATGCGATTGACGCGAGGTATCATAAGAGCATGGCGAGCCTTTTGAACGGCGACCGCGTGTTCAATAACTTCGTGCTCGGTTTCATGGAGGAACGGATCGCCGCCTGGGCGCCCAAGGCATCCCCGTATGAGGATCACTACGAAGCAATTACGCAGTTGCACAAGAGCGGTTCGCCGGATGCTCCGCGATCGGTCGCGGATCTGGTAAACTGGATCGCCAGGAACAGCACCGATTCACCAGACACGGTGCGAGACACGATCTTCGGCCCGAAAGGCGAGTTCACGGCGATCTCCGAGAGGTTCTACAAGAAGTGGGAGGAAAGCGAGGCGAACAAGGCGAGCGGGGTTAGGGCCACTCAGGACCTTTCCACCGCCTTTAGCCGTGCCTACAGCGGTGATGATGGGCCGGCGGCGTTCTACAATTACGGTTGGTCGAACGGCATGGAAATGCGGTCGTTCGCTAACGACATGGCAGCCTTCGGTCTGGACCGATTGAACGACTCCCTGGGCGCTTTGGAAACCGACATGGTGAAATCCCTCGCCGTGCTCGGGAACAAATCGGAGCGGGAGAAGTCGGCTATCAAAAAGGCCAACCGTGTCCAGTATGAGGACGAGCAGGACTTTGTCCTGCTGCAAACGCTGGAAAGCAAGCTGTCCGAGTTGCGGCAAACCCGCGAGGGGTTCAAGGTGTGGAACGACCCGATGGCGGTTCAGCGGAGCCAGATGGGGTTGGGGCTGCCGGGTCGGTTATTGAACCTCGTGACGAAGGCAGCCCTGACGGGGGTGAGAACTGCGGGGCGTATCTCCGGCGTCAGCATGGGCGGCAGCGCCGTCAAAATGGGGCTGGTGTTCCAGCAGTTGGGCAAGAGTCGCCTCACGTCCACGCCCGAGGCCGCCCTCCGTGCCGTTATCTCGATGGGGAAGGTGGGGACCGCCAGCATGTTCGGATGGTACTTCCCGGAGAAGGGGTTCGTCCCCGGTGTCCCGATGCAGGTGGCAAAGAACCTGCCCGGCGCCGTGCGAGCCTTTGCCGGTGGTCGCGGGGCTGACCGGGTTTGGTCCGCCCTGGAGGCCGCCTTGAAGTCCACCACGGATGATCAATGGGCGGTGATGCGGTGGTGGGGTGAGCAGAAGAAGTTGGGGATGACGCCCGATACCCCTCTTGGCGCGATGCTGGCGGCGAACCTCAACGCGCCTCGGTCGAAGGGCGGGATCTACCCGGTCAAGGCAAACTATCCCGAGACGATCTTTGGAAAAATGTGGATGCGGACTGGGGATGTCGCTTACCAACTCCTCGCCGTTTCGGAGACGATGGTTGACGCCGCGGCGACGTACTTCCCGACGGGCTTCGGCTACAACGTGAACTATGAGGCCGTGGGCAGTCAGGCGGGGGCCTATATCAAGATGCTGGCCACCAACGCCCGGCGCACGTTCGACACCTACGAGAAGCTAGGCAAGCTCGGCCAGTTCAACTTCGACAACCCGGTTGACCCTCGAAACGAGCTCAAGCCGTGGGAAGTCCTCCCGACGTTTTGGAACGTGTTTGGACAGGACCCGGCCAACATGGCCGCGTGGCGCCGGCCCACGGCTACCCATTTGACTTTCGCCCGAGACCTGTTCTCCAGCGCGATTGACGTTGACCTAAACGATTTGATGATCCGGTATTGGAAACGCCTTTCGGAGACGGCGCCGGAGCGGCGCGGGGAAGTGCAATTTCTGGCCCCGGAAGTGACAGACCCGGCCGCCGCTGTGGAAAAGGTTGAAGCCCGGCTTCGGGGCATCGCCTCCCGGTTCGTCGAGCAGACGCACCATGCCGTGCCGTCGAACCGCCCGTGGTGGCTGCAAAAGAATCGGGCGGCGCAACTCATTTACCCGTTCGGGAACTGGACCGCACAGACGCTCAAGCTGATCGACACCTACATGGGCGGTGCGGCGACCAGCAAGTGGGATGGGAAGATCCCCCTGCTGATTGCTGGCGGCATGGCCGGTGTTGCCGCGCTGTGCTGGGCCACGGCGGGCGGCGATACGGAAGTCCGATTGCTGCGGTTGCTGGACCGATACCTCAACCACAAGGAGAGCACGGCGAAGACCATTGATGAGGCAGGCCCGTGGAGAAGTCTGGTCAGCAATACGCCCGGCCAGCAGCCATGGACGCGGGAAAACACCAAAGCCGCCGGCCAGATTTTGGTTCACGACATGACGGCGTGGATGCCGGCGGTAAACACCGTGTTCAACTCGTTGCTCGGAGAATCTGGATACCGCGGAACGTCCACGATGCAGGCTTTCTCCCTGGACAAGCTGAATTCCTTCCTCACCTACGCCCGCGGGGTGATGGCTACGCACGACCCGACGTACGGGCTGGCCCGGTTGACCGAGGCCAACTTCCCCTTCTCGGAGCCGTTCATCGAGAACCTTGCCTCGCGCCAGGGGTTCCAAATCTCCCGAAACTCCGTTCGGGCCTTGCAGAAGTTCGGCCCGCAAGACCTGGTGGAGAAGCGGCAATCGTTCGGGGGCGTGTCCGTCCCGACCGAGCTTTCCCCGTACAAGAACGCTTTCGAGGAAGCAGTTTTCTCCGGGAAGCAGGATCTCGTTTCCAAGGCCGCCCAGGCGTTTCTGGAAAAGGCCAACGCGATGGGGCGCCCGGACGCCGACAAGCTCTTGGGTCAGATTTATGGGTCCCTCAATCCCGACCGGAAGGCTTTCGGAGTTCTCCCGACGGACCAGCAGCACGCCGACGCCTTGGCGAAGATGAGCGATTGGGAGCGGGGCCAGGTCCAGCAGGCCGAGCGGAACTACGCGGCGGCCGGGAACCTGCTTGGCCATTCGTCGAACTTCGTCCAGGAGGACACCGTTAAGGGCGGCGGGGGGCGGTCCTCGGGCGGTGCAGGTGGGGCAATGGGTGCCGGCGGTGGAACTTCATCCGGTGGTTCATCCCGCGCAACTGGTGCGATTGGTGGTGGCGGTCTCTCCCGGATGCCCGGCGGACGCGCCAGGTTGAGCGTGGCGGCGCCGAGGCCGCGGGGTGCGTCTTTGGGCCGGGGCAGGTCGTCCGGCGTGCGGCGCACCCGGCTGCGCGTTGGCGGCGGGGGATTACGCGCCGGACACCGGCACTACGCGATGGCGTTGCCACGGGTGAAGAAACCGCGTAAGCTGAGGGTGTATGCCTGAAGGCTTCCCGTCCGACGATGAAGATCCTGAAAGCGAGGAAGAATGAACCTCAAGTCCAAGAGCGTCCTCGTCCTTGACCACGGCCTTTTCCTCAGCTTCGCTCTGAAAATGGCCGAGGGGTTCGGTCGCGTGCTCTACTACAACGACTGGCGGCGGGGGCGCCCGTCTTTTCACGAAATCACGGTAGGCAAGGGCTACGATGGTATCGAGGTCGTGAAGGACATGTTCGACGTGATCGACTCGGTGGACATCGTCGCGTGCCCGGACGTGCTTGGCGGGGACATGCAAAAGTGGCTTCGGGGAAGGGGCTACAAAGTCTGGGGTAGCGGAAAGGGTGAGGACATCGAGCTTTACCGAATATTCTCCAAGGAAGTCATCAAGTCAGTTGGCCTGCCAGTGGGCAAATACCAAGTCGTTGCCGGCGTTCCCGCGCTCCGGGAACTGCTTCAAAAGGTGGACGATAGGTACATCAAAATCAGCTTCCTTCGCGGCCTGATGGAAAGCTGGCACCACGAAACCTACTGGCTATCGAAGCCCCGCCTGGACGAACTGGAGTTCAAGCTCGGCCCGCTGGCGGAAGATCAGGAGTTCATCGTCGAGAACCCCATCGAGTCCGACATCGAGGTTGGTTACGATGGATTGTTCGTCGGGCGGTTCCCCAAAATGGCGATCAACGGTGTTGAAATTAAGGACTGCGGATACGTGGGCGTGGTTCAGGAATACGCGAAGATGCCCAAGGAAATCACAAGGACCAACAACGCTTTGGCAGCGGTTCTGGCCGGGTACGGCTACGCCAACTTCTGGTCCACGGAAATCCGGCTGGCAAAGGATGGAACGCCGTATCTGATCGATCCCTGCTGCCGCCAAGGTTCCCCCTCTGGTGAATCGCAGTTGGCGATTTGGGGAAACCTGCCGGAAGTCGTTTGGGCCGGAGCTCATGGCGAACTGGTCGAGCCGGAACCGTCGGCCAAATATGTGGCCCAGGCCATGATCTATAACGCCGGAGATGAAGATCATTGGTCCGGCATTTCCATCCCGCCCGAAGTCCGAGACTCGGTGAACCTCTACTTCGGGATGCGGAAAGGGGAAGAAGATTACGTGGTTCCTCAGATGAATGCTTTTGATGAAATGGGTAGCGTGATCTGCACTGGGGACACCGCAGACAAAGCCATTGAAGGCTGCAAGGAAATGGCCGACCAACTCAAGGGGAACATCACGGTCAAGGTCGAGTCGCTGGAAAAGGCACTGGACGAATTCGAGTCGATGGCAGACCGAAAGATGAACGTCGAACCGGCGGCAGTTTGACGCCCCGAAAAAAAACTTGAAAAAAACTATTGCCAACATGCACGGACGGTGTATAGTGCTCTTGTGAATGAGCAAGAATTCCAGAATCATCCGGGTGACGGAACACCAGTGCAGCCGGTGCAAACGGTGGTTCACGTCGAAGAACCCCAAACCGAAACGCTGCGGCAAGTGCAAGTCCCCATACTGGGACAGGCCCCGCAGAACGCCTCGACGACGCAAACCCTCGGCGGCGTGTTCGTGAGGGAGCGTCCCGACGCTCGATGCCCATTCCTCCGCGTCCAGGTTGGCCGGTGGGAAAAGCGACACGGATTCGACCCTGAGTACACCCCGTCGGGCGCTTATACCGGCCTCCGCTGCCAATCCAGGCTGGACGCCATCTTCCACCTGCTCGGCTTCGGTGAGACGCGGCAACAGGCGGAAGCGATCGCGGCCACGTACCAGAAGAAATAACCAATTTACACCGTCCGTGAACCAGTTCTCAATATATCTCAGGGTTTGCGCGGTCCCTTGTCGGGGATCTAAGACGGTGCGTTTTAATGCGGGCGGCAGGTCGTATCTGAGGCAGCCTCATAAACTGTCATTGAACGAGGTTAGACTCCTCGGCTCCGCAACCATCTTGAGAGGAGGCGCGGTTAGGCCATGTAACCGATCAACGGAAGCATATTCCGGTAACAGCGACCGGCTGTATAGGGTGAACCACCAACGATCCGCGTGCGCCCGGCCCTCTCAAAAACAATTTCCTGTTCCGTTCGCGAAGACGGTTGGGATGCCGCAATGAAAGAAAAGAAACCGTGACATCCTTCCCCATTTCAACCCTCACGGTCACTTACGGTCGAACGGCCTTCCTCAAGAACGCGCTGTACGGACTGAATCACCAAGACTGCCCGGTGCCTTACCAGATCGTGATCCTCAATACCTGCCCGCAACAGAGGTTGACGGTTTTTTCGGATAACCTCGGCTTCCCAAACGTCAAGGTCGTGAACCTGGACCGCCGCCCAGCCTGCTTGGGCGAGGCCCGAAACATCGGCGTGGCTGCGTGCGACGGTCGGGTGATCAGGGTCGTGGACGATGACGACTTCGTTCTCAGCGGGGACCTCCGCCTCTACGCCGACGCCTTCGCGCAGAACCCCGATTGCGCCTGGATACTGATAAACTCGCAGTTCTACATGGAGCGCGACACCATCAAGGCCATCTCGCCGGGGGCAATGCACCAGTTCGCCTTCACAAAGGAGTCGTGGCAGGCTGTGGGCGGATACCCGGCGCTGACCTGCGGCGAGGACCGGGGGTTCGTTTCCGCCCTACAGGAGCGGTTCACCGGGAAGAAGATCACCCCGGCGAAGCCGCAGTACGTCTATTGCTGGTCACAGGGTAGTTTCCACGCCAGCGGAAGCGGCGACGACGTGCCCGGCGGGGTGAAGATCCACGACCGTATCGGGGCAGACCTTGAGAACCGCATCCGGGCCGGAAGCGAGCCGGTGGGCAACGTGCTCATCAAGCCCGCGCTCAAGCACGATTACGAGCGCATGGCGGCCGAGTTCCTGGCCAAGAGCAGGGCGGATGCCCCGACCCTGTCGGATCGGTGCTACGTCATCCTGGGCCGAAACGGCGACATCGTGAACGCCCTGCCGTTCATCTACAAGGACTTCCTGGCGACCGGGGTAAAGCCCCGGCTGGCCATCTCCCGAGAGTTCCGGGACATCCTGGATGGAGTGTCCTACGTCAAACCGTGGCTGATGCGGCGGAGCTTCGGGGAGATCAACGACGCCTTGCTGGAAGCCCGCAGCAAGTTCGCCAACGTCATCAACTGCCAGATATGGGGTTGGAACTATACCCAGGACCGGCGGTGTGCCACGTTCAATGAAGAATCCTGGCGGATGGCCGGGTTCCTGGCTCACTTCCACGATTTCAAATGGCCGCTGGTGTTCGACAACCGGGACTGGGACAAGGAACGGGTGATGCGGGAGCGGGCCTTTAGCATTGACCCACGCCCGAAGATCGTCACCAACCTGACCGCGGCGGTCTCGGCGCCACTCCCCCAGGGGCGGGACATCCTCAAAAAGATTGTGGATGCGTTCCCCGATTTCCATGTGGTTGACATCGGCCAGTTCCATTGCCTACACCCCTACGACGTGCTCGGCATCATGGACGCCGCGCAAGTGATCGTCTCGATTGACACCCTGACCCTGCATCTGGCACAGGCGTGCAAAGCCCCGCTAGTGGCCCTCGTTCGGGATGGGTGGGAGGGCTCCATGCCGCGGTTCAACTGCACTACGCGGCTGACATACTCTGAGGTATTGGACAATCCTTCAAAGGTGATTAAGGCCATCGATCCGATAACTGGACTGGTATAATTATGGAAAAACAAGACTGCTACTTTTACCACACGATGGACCTCCCCGGCGGCGAGACCGTGGAAGGGGATTGGGACTTGCGCCCGGTGCTGAAAGAATACACGGGGGGCGTGGACTTCAAGAGGAAGCGCGTGATCGACATCGGCACTGCGACCGGGGCGCTGAGCTTCTACGCGGAGAAGATGGGGGCCGAGGCTGTCACGTCGTTTGACCAGTCGCCGGATCACCCGTTGAACCTGCTGCCATGCTGGGATCAGTCCCTCCTGGATATTGATAGGATGAAGAACGGATACCGCTACTGCCATGAGCGGCTAGGGTCGTCTGCCGTTCCGATCTATGGGGACATCTATGACCTTCCCTTCCATCCCCCCGCCCACGGCGGGGTCGATATCGCCATCCTCGGGAGCGTGCTGCTGCACCTGGAAAACCCGTTCGGGGCATTGCGCGAGGCGTGCCGCGTGGCCGATACCGTTGTGGTGACGGAAGTGCTGCGGGCGGGAATGTACACGTCCTTCCGTCCTCTGATGACCAAAGGGAACGACTACCTCGTATGGTGGTATCTCCCCCCTGACGCCATCAGTGACATGCTGGTTTCTTTGGGGTTCAGAGCCACCGTTCCAAAGTCATTCATGTTCACCGCCACAAGCCCGAAGCACGGCGCGTGCAAACTGTTCTGCGTCGTGGGGAAACGCATACGATGAACGTCTTTTGCTACTTCGATAACCCGAAGGCCCCAAACTACCCCGACCGGCTGATTGAATGCTGGCGCGAGTCGTGGGAGGCCAACGGGTTCACTCCAAGGGTAATGACCGAAGCGGACGCTAGGGCGAACCCCCGGTTTACCGAAATTGAGGCGACGTGCAAGGCACTCCCCACGGTCAACGACCGCCGGTTTGAAATGTCCTGCTGGCTTCGGTGGCTGGCGTTCCAGCAGGTTGCCCCTGGCGTGTTCACTGACTACGACGTGATCAACTTCTCCCTGCGACCGGAGGACGTGCCCACGGGCAATGTGGTTTGCCTGGAAAGCCCTGCGTCCCCGTGCTGCATCTACGCGACACGGGAGGGGCTGGCCGGGTTCCTGGATGCCTTCAAGCTCGGGAATCAGTGCGCCACGCTGATCGATGGCAGGCAGCACACATCCGACTTGATGGTGTTTCAGGCGTGGCACAAAGGGCCGCCGATTGCTCTTTCAAAGCTCGTCACCCACGCCGGACACCTTCACAGCCAATGCGTCCACTTCCCCAACGGGTTGGTAAAAAATAAATGGCTGTATGAGCATCGGTGGAAAGCGGTCGAGGCTCACCGCATCGAGCGAGCCACGAATTACGCCTGCCCCCAAGAGCGCATTGCGCCCGAAGGCATGGTGGCTATTGTCCTTACCCACGCCGAGGCGAAGGAAACCACGGAACGGCACATGTCTTTCTGGCGCAACCACGGGTTTCCAATCTGGATGATCTCCCCCACGGATCACCCCTTGGCTCTGCCCGGTGATCATCAGACGTTCCATCTGGGGCTGGACAGCTACGCGGGCGCCCGGAAGGCACAGAAGATCGTCGCCATCCTCAAGATGTTCTGCGCCTCGCAGTATGCTCACGCGGTCTGGTTCGAGTACGATTCGATCTGCCTGCACCAAACGATTTCGCCCGCGTCGGGCCTATGGGGTTGCCTGGCGCAGAATACGGAGCCGTTGCGCTTCATCTCGCCGCGCTACGCCGTTCCCCCGCTGGTGTTCGACCGGGCGAGCGCCAAGGCCATGCTGGCGGCCCATGCCCGCTACCCAGAGATTCTGGAGGGCGGGTTCGACGACAGGTTCCTGAGCGGGCTGGCGCACATTTCTGGCGTCCCGATCTCGGGGAACCTGCCTGGCACCTACGCCCAAAACACCATCACGAAGCGGGATTACGAACCGCTACGGGATGCCATCATCAAACACGATGCCGCTTGGATTCACGGGTTGAAGGATAAAGACTCCCTCGACGTGGCCCTGGATGCATGGAAAGAAAGGTGCGAGAGAAAATGATCCATCTGCCCCAAGTAACCCTGTTCGCCATAGACACAGTTCACCCTGACCGGACGCTGCGGGCCATGCGGGACGCCATGCGTCACGTTGAGTTCGCGGAGGCGGTCCTCCTGACCGACACGCAGCGTTGGCGCATCGGCGCGTCCAACATCCGCACCGTGCATCACACCGAGAGTGACCGGAAGGTGAAGTGCCCCCGTGCGGACCATTACCCCCTGCCGGTGGATTACGAGTTCGCCGCGCTGGTTGAGCCGGGGCGCCATGGCAACGGCGTCAAGACCAGCCACGTCCTGTTCATGGAATGGGACTCGGGAATAGCCAACCCGTGGGCGTGGCAGGAACGGGACGGCGTTACCGGCCACATCTGGGGCGACATCTGGATGAGCTACGACTACATCGGATCTCCTTGGCCGCCGCACCACGAACCGGGCTGGCCGGCGTGCGACGGGGAGACCAACAACGTAGGCAACGGCGGGTTCTCACTCCGCAGCGTGAAGTATTGCTGTGGCACCGCCGACGCCCTGGCGCACTTCAAGGACGACCCGATGGTCAAAGCCGGACAGATTTCCTCGGACATGCACCCATGCCGGACGTGGCGATCGTGGCTCGAAAAGGAACACGGGATCAAGTTCGCGCCGGAGAAAATCGCCGCCCGGTTCAGTTGCGAGAATCTTCCCTACTCCGGGCAGTTCGGATGGCACGGGCAGTGGACCGCCGAACTTAACGGATGGGGCGGGGCGCTGGCCGACGTGAGGCCCAAGGGGAGGACGGCGTAATGGACCCCATCACGCAAAAGGTATTCGATGAAGCCAAGGCGGAAGGCACTCCGGTAATCCCCATGAAGGAGGGGGAGTCCTAAGTCAAAGTCCTACCGTCCATGATGATCATGCAGGTATCTGGATTGGAGGATCGGTATATGCCATTCCATAGCATGATCTACCAAGTGGGATTCAAAGGGAAAGCCTTCTGTTGGGCTTTCGGCTGCAACTGATTTTATGATTTCCAGCCCGCGAACTGATCTTTCTAAACCCCATTCTAGTAAGGCCCACTATCTGACTGGTGACCTGGCCTTTGGGGGATATATTGCGCGGGCTGGAGAGCTTTGAACTATGACCGATAAAGAACTCATCGAGGCCCACGACGCTGCCGCAATCGAGATACTGCACAGTAAGAGGTTTGAAGGTAAACCCATGCTCCGCGCCGACGAACTTGAAGGAGCCATTCGGCATCTCGTTTGCGCGGCTATCTTGTCAGGTGAGGTTAGCATGGACAGGTTGAATATGCTGGCTACGTTCAGCGCAGCCACTACGCCCGTATCCCCATTCCAAGTCCAATGAAATACCTACTGACAGAAGAAGAATTCAAGTCCAGGCTTACCCCGAAGGAGACGGACGCCCGAATCAAAGAGGCCAAGATCATCCAAGTAAAAGCTTGCGTGAACTTTCTACGTGGGCTAGGCCGGCTGATTCAGCAAAACGACCTTAGACGGTCTTTCGATCCTTCCATATTCAGGCAGTGCGGGGATCGTCTTCTGATTGACTTGGGGATAACCCTTGATGAAATCGCCGCCGTTGACCCGAAGACAGCGGATTACATGGCATCAAAACAGAACGAAACGAAATGACCCTCTCCATCGTCATCCCCACCCACAACGACACGCAGGAGCTTATCGCCACTGTCAGGAGCATCCGGGCGACGGCGGGGTTCCATCCTGAAATCGTCGTGGTGGACGACCTCTCCGATACCTCGGTTGAGAGGTATCTCACCCACCTTGACGGCATCACCCTCGTCACCAACCGCGCCAGGATTGGCGTGGGGGCATCGCGGCACATCGGGGCGGTAAACGCCTCGAGCGACGTGCTGCTCTTTGTGGACAGCCACATGCGCTTCACCGAGGGCTGGTACGAGAACGCCATGCGGCGCGTTGAAGGCCGTCCGCACACCCTCCATTGCGCTACCTGCCTCGGGCTGGACGAACGGCACATGGACCCACTCCAGCCCCAGGCCGTTTACGAAGGGGCCACGATCAACATGTTCGGGCCGGACCTCGGAGGCCGGGGGGCGATGCAGGTGCTCGAAGTGGTGTGGCATCTCAAGAATGGCCGGACGGAACCGAAGGTAGATGACTGCGAACTTCCGGCCATCATGGGCGCTTGCTACTTCATGCCGAGGCTGTGGTATTTGGAACTGGCGCCGTTGAAGAACCTCCGAGCTTGGGGTTGTGACGAGCTAAGCCTTTCCCTGTCCGCGTGGCTATCCGGGGGCGACGTTCGGTTCATGAGGAACGTGAGGATCGGGCACAAGTTCAACTCCGGGAAGGTGCCGATGTGGCAGCAGTTCGGGATCGATCCTCACTGGCCGGTGTGGAACAAGCTGTTCGGGATCAAGACCCTGCTTTTCCCGGACACCGTTTCGGAGAAGTACGAGCGGCTGCTGTGGGCGCACACCACCGCCGACATTCAGAACCGCCTAATGATCCTGTTGAGGAACCACCTTCACACCATCGAGACCACGAGGGCGGAGAACCGGAAGCGGTTCAAGCGGGACATGGCGTGGTTCTGCGGGAAATTCGGGTTGCCGTTATGAGCTTTACCGTTGGCCAGCACGTCGCATGCGTTGACGATACCTTTGATCCGCCCATAGCGGCCCTGTACACGACTCTGCCGGTCAAGGGGAAGGTTTACGTCATCCGCGACCTGCTCATCGGCCAGGAGCCTTACCAGCGCAACGGGCAGAGCGTGGGCACCGGCCGCGTGCTGCTGGTCGGATTGAGGAACCCGGATGCCGTTGGCCGCCCCGGCGTGGAGCGCGGCTTCAAACCGGAGCGGTTCCGCCCGCTCGATGAATTGCCTTCGATTGAGAAACCACAACCACAAACTGAGGAAGCCGTTTATACGTGGACGGACTCACCATTGAAAGTGTAGATTATGGACAAAGCCCAAAAAGACCCCGGCCCGGCGGCTCCCGGATTTGAGGAACGGCTGGCGCGGGTGATCGGCAAGACGGTCCTGGAGGAATGGATTAACGCGCACAGCGCACCCACTCGCCTTGGACGAGAGTGTTGTTGCAGTAAGACAGAACCCGCCCCGGAGCAACGGGAGAAGGCCGATACCAATGGCCTACGAGCGAACATCAGGGGCCTTTGCGGGAATGTGGCCGACCTTTCCGTCAAACTCGGTAAAGAAAAGGCCGAGTCCGACCGCCTTTCCCGGAAGGTCCGGGAGCTTGAGTCCGCGAACACAGAGATGGCGAATTCGGAAGCGGCGGTGTGGCGACGGGAGGAATCCACCCGGCTGGCAAACGTCCAGTTCCAGGCCGACATCAAGACTCTGCGGCAGCAACTCGACATCAAAATCAGGATGGAGCAGCAGCACTTGGCCGAGATGAACAAGCTCCGGGGCGAGCGAGATTCATGGATCAAGGCCGCCGGGGAGGAAGCCCACATTTCCAGGAAGCTTCGGGAAGCACTGCAACTCCTTTACTCCGAGACCTGCGACTACATCCGGGTGAACAACCTGGGCGACGTTCACCACAACCGATCCATGCAGTTAGCGAGGGATGCCCTAAACCCTCCGATGCCCGGATTGTTCGGACCAAACTATACCGGACCTGTGTCCGACTATGAAGCCCACTGCCAACAGCCGGTGAAAGAAAACCGCCCCCCACGCCCCGAGCCGACCACGTGCGGCGGCGACCCCATCGGGCATCACGGCAACCCGGCACCCCATCCGCTGACGGCGCTCCGGTGGGGCGGCGTCCCACCGTTTTAGCCCTTGATTTTGGTCGCGGTCACACCGCCCCGGACGGAACTTACCCGTCCGGGGCTTTCTTTTCTCCCCCGCCCTGTTACACTTATGGGGTATGGCTAAAAGACCCAGCAGCGCCAACCCGTTTTCACAGGTTCAGATCCATCCCCTCAGCGGTGGCCTCGACAGCCGCTCCCGCCCCGCCGACATCGCCGCCGGGGCTTTCCGCCACAAGCTCAACATGTCCATGTCCCGCGACGGGAAGCTCTGCCGTCGCGGGGGCCACGCATCCATCAACGACACGTTCGCTGACCTGTTGGCGGACCCGGCCAACTTCGATCTCCACCACCAGGGCATCACCCGCGAGCCGATCAACTTCGGATTCGAGTTCACCCGGTCGAACGGCGTGCGCTATCTGTTCGCCGGGACGCAGGACAGCCTGTTCATCCTCAACGACGGCCCGCACCCCGGAACCGTCATTGCCGGCGCGGCGGGGACCTGGGAAACGGTCATGTCTGGCTACGGCGCCACCGGGGCTTACTGGCGGGCTGCCGCCTCCCAAGACATCGTGGTGTTCACCAACGGGGTGAAGCGCCCGGTCTATGCGGACGCCAGCGGGACAACCTGGACTCCGGGCAACCCGCTTCCAGCGTACCAGCCGGGCGGCCTGTCCAGTTCGAGCGGGAGCTTCGTGTCCGGCGGGATGCTCAACCTGACCATCGGGAGCAACCTGCTCACCGCCCAGGTAGTGATTTCCTTCTCGGGATTCATCTTGCTGATGAACCTGACCGACGACGACCAGGGTTCGTTCCCTGCCCGCGTCGGGTGGGGGGATATGAACAGCCCGCAACCGGATGCCTGGGGGGCCTACAACCCCTACACGTCTCAAAACTCCGTGGCTGGATACCAGGACCTCGACGCCGGAGACCCCATCCTCGCCGCGATCCAGCTTCTCGGCAACGTGTACATCTTCACCCAACGGGCGATTTGGAGAATGAGCGTCGGCAACACCGCAGACCCCGCCGCCGTGTTCTCATTCCAGAAGATTTACTCGGAGCCGATGCAGCAGACCGGCTGCCTGGCCTATCCCCGGTCGCTCATTTCCACGGGGCTGGACCTCTACTGGCTCGGCCGGGAAGCGCCGTACCACTGGAACCCCTATGTGCTGGTGCCCGAGTCCGAGGACTGGCTGTACAAGGCCAGCGGCTACATCTACAAATCATCGGCCAACATCCAGATCGACGAGACCATTTGCAACGGGCCGGTGGGGGCCTGGGTGCCCAACTCGCGGGAATTGTGGTGGTCGTGGCCCCACACCGACCCAATCACCAACCCATACGGCCACAACAATTACACGATGGTCGCACAGCTTGACCAGAAAACGGCGGACATGATCGACATGGGTTACTCCGTCCTGTTCAACTTCCGGCGTACCCCGGTGTCCGGCCAGCAGTGCAATCAGGACCAGCTTTTCGTCGGGTGCTCCACGGACGATTACGCGCTCAAGACGATCGGGGGGATCTTCGTGCGGTCGACCTACGTCATCACCGGGGACATCACCGATGACTTGGACCTGGCGACCGTGCCGGTACTGATGCCCTACAACTCCGTGCTGCGCGGGCTTATCCCCACGGGCCTCACGGACAGGGACAAGATCATCCGGCTTACCCACATTGAAGCGGACGTGACACCTGAGGCTCACCCCGCCGGGCTGACGGTCAGGATCGGCAACACCTACTCGCTCCAAGACCCCCTGGAAGGCTCGCTGCTCACCGGGCCGGGTGACATGGCCGGGGCGGGTTCAAACGTGTGCGCGGTGGCCTGGGGGGAGATTTCGACGAAACCGCTGGCGTGTGCGAACGCCCAGACGATGGCGCAGTTGAAGGCGGGGGGATTCAGGCCGTCGAGAGCCAACGACTACCCTGTGTTTCAGACCGGGAGGATGCTCTACTTTGAAGTGGGGATAGTGCCGACCGGGAACAACTCGTACGCGGACGTGTGCTTCAACATGGTCGCTTTCGAAATTCAGCCCTTGGCCAAACCTTAGCCACCGATTTCTCGGAAGTAGATCAAATCAACCTGTTCTGGGGGGGGGGTGCATCCACAGGTACATCCCGCTTTGATTACATGTGGTGGCATCACACCTAGGCCGTCCCGCATCCTGGTAAGAAACTGAGACTCCCATACCTTGCCACAATTCTTACATTTACCGACGTAAACTGCTCCGCTTATGGTTTTCATGATTGCTGTGCCTTCAACTCCGCCATTCCCCGCATGAACCGTTCCACCTGGACGGGCTTTAGCGTGGCTTTGGCTTTGGCCCAAAACTTGGGGTCTCTCAACTGCCGGAGCGCCTTGCGCTGATCGATTATGTCCACTTCGCACGCCGCGCAGAAGGACCCCATCTGAGCGACGGAAATCTGCATCACGGCATTGTCGGTGCCCCAGGACTGGCACTTGGCGATCTTGGTGAACGTCCGCATGGGCAGGCCCGAGGCTTCCCCGAGTCCTGCGTAGGTCTTGCCGCTGCCCAGGGCGATGGCGTACACCAGCAACGGGGGCAGGCGGTCAAGGTGTTGCAGAAGGGGGTTCATAATGGGCCTCGGGGTTCATGGTGAGGATGCGTTGGCAGAGGTCGTTCCACAGGGCCGTGACAGCCCAACTGTTTGGAGAGGGCGGAGCGTTTAGACCGCAGCCAGAGCAGTAAAGCCAATGATACTGTTTCATTTGGCAGCATCCTTGCCTGATGATGGCAGTCCTTAAGCCAGACCACCTATCCGTTTTACAGATCGGGCAGGGCAACGCCTTCATGCCGCGGTAATCCGCAGCGGTGAACTGCTTAATTGAGCGCGGGGCCGGCGGCGCCGGGCTGGGGATTGGCTGGTTCATCGGGAGGCGGGTTGTTGTTGGGCAATTCGGGAAGCTCGAAGGCGTGCGCGGCGAGGATCATCTGGAACCGGGTCTTGTCCAGTTCGAGCACGACCCGGCCGGTTACTCCGTCGGCCTTGCCGTCGGTGATGTCGTGAAGGGTCTCGCGCAACTCATCGGTGATCTTCACGAACACGCACCGCCCCTCGTCGTCCTTTACGGCGATATGGTCCTTGAGCTTCTTCTCGCACTTCTCACAGAAGCCCTCGGCAATGCTCTGGTACTGGCCTTTCTTGGCGTAGGTCCAGTTGAACACGGCGTCGCAAAGCAAACAGAAGGTTCGGGGCACCCGCACCGTGGGCATACCCTTGGCCTTGGCGCCGCCGATCTTCCCCTGCTGGATGCCCTTGACCATGCCGGGCAGGCTGGCCCGGAGACGTAGAAGCGTCGAGAAGTCGGGAGCGTTTGGGTCGCGTGGTTCACTCATCGGAAGTCCTTGTTTTAATCATCATGTCGGCAACGGCGAAAGCAGTTTCAACAGCGTCTCTTGGGCTTGTAACGTTCGGATCGGAAAGAATTCCGGAAATGGCCATGCCAGCGAACCAGTCTCGGAGAGTCATGCCGCGGTCTCCGCCGCATCCACCAGTGACCGGGAATGCCCTTCCGCCATCCTGCAACGCTTGTTTCACGCCGTCACTTTACCGCCCAATGCGGCAGTTGGCAAGAACGAAAACGAAGAATCTTTCAACGACCTACTGCGTGTCGGTGAACTCGATTGTCCACCCGGATATAGATCCCCCCACGGGCGGCTCGTTGATGAAGTGCGCCATGAATAGCTGCCAGTTGCCGGCGGGGTTCTTCCCGTTGAACACCGTAAGGTCACACGGGAGAGGATCAGTCGGGCCGGTCTTGCCCGATGCCATCGCCCACGATGCCGCGTTCCACACGCTCACATTGCCAGCCCACCCGGCGGTCGGGAGATACTTCTGGCCCGGTGTCGGGATTGTCGGGCTTGCCGTGGAGCCGAAGGGCATCAGGATGCCAGTGTACTCGCAGACCACGACATCCACCGCCGCCACGTTCCGAGACCCCCAGCAGTTGGCCATGAGGGTCGCGCAAGTGCCGTCCGGCCCCATCAGCACGATCCCCACGTCCGAGGCGTACACGTTATTGAACCCCTTCAACGTCACCTTGATGCCGTGCGTCGGGCCGATGACGAAACCGGGATCGGCAATCACCGCCAGCGATGGGTAGGGCGAGAACGGGCCGTCGAGGCGGTCGAGGTTGTTCACGCTGACTACCGCCGAGTTGTTGTTCGCGCCGCACACCAGCGCCGCCAGCGCGGACTGTTTGGCGATGGCCAGGGCGGCGGCGTTCGCCTCCGCCTGAGAATTGTAGGACTGGGCCGTGCCGCTTCCCACCGCGCTCCCGGACCCAACGGCGCAATTCGCCGTGTAGGTCTCCTGCGCCGTGAACAGCGGGAAGCACTGGCCGGCCAAGGCCGCATTGGCCTGGAGCTTGGCGGCGGCCAGCGCGGCGCCGGTGCCGCAGTCCGGTGACACGCCGCTGGCCGAACCGTTCCCAACCGCCGGTACGGCCGCCGGATAAACGCTGACCCCGCTCAAGGTGGGGAACAGGCTGTTACTGGTAGCCGTGAACACGACCTGATAGTAGATGTATGCGGCGGGGGTCTCGATGGGGAATCGGTATGTGGCGGCGGCGCTCAGGCTCATTCCGGCGCGGGCATCGATCAGCGTCCACGTCGAACCGTCGTTGCTCCCTTGCAGTGTCCAGTCGGTTGGGGAGTTGGCCGCGAGTGTCGAGTTGGTGATCGAGTAGTAAGCGGCGGTCGCCGCGGCAGCCAGCGTGAGCGTGTATTTGTAGGGGAACGTTTGGGCACCAGTCCCCCCGAGCACGGAGAGCACGTCCATCTGGAGCCATTGCCCGCCCGTGGGAGAATTGAAGAACGGGTTCTGGATCAGGATGAACGGCGGGTCTTGGGTTTGCCGGGGGACGGGGTTGATGCCGCCCCAGTCCTTGCCGTCAATCGTGCGGGCCGTCAGCGTAACCGTGGCTCCGCCGTACATTTGGACCGCCAACGGGTATCGAACCACCTGGACGTTGTTTTGGCCGGCCAGGCTGGTGTTCGACGGGGAATTGTTGAGGGCGATTATCTGGGGAGGATTTGAGATGATCAGCAGGTACTCGTTCTGAGGGTCTGTCGCCAGCAGTTCGCCATTGGGGAAGCTATTCCCCGTGTTCAACGTGGCCAGCGCGGCAATGCCGCCGGTGCCAGCAATCGGAGCGATGGTGACGCCGCCGGGTGTGTTGGGGGGCTGTGCGCCATACCCCTTTAGTTCGACGGACCCGCGGATAAGCAGGTTCGCCGTGTAAAGCGTGCCGGGGTCCCCTCCGATGTTCTCCACCTGGTCCGTGGGGTCCGTCTCGAAGGCGGCATGGGGAAGCGCCCACACCAGCCCGTTGAGGGCGGCCTGGATGTTGTTCCCGGTGCTCGACGCCTTGGCCGTGATCGGCGTCGGGTTGAGTTGTGTCTGACCGGCGGGGCACGTCGCCGTGTAGGTCTGCGATGTGGGTCCGCACGTTGCCGGCGGCCCGCTCGGCCCCGTGGTCCCTCCTCCGCTGGATTCGATGTCGGCAATGGCGTTGGGGTCCGCCGCCTGGCTCGGGGGCGGCGTGCTGAGGCACGTATCCTGATAGGCGCAATCGCTGCCCGTGTAATAGCCGTAGCCTTGGATGTAGGTCGTTCCGGTGCCGCAGCGCGGCGGGACGTAAACGAGATTGTCCCCGGAGAAGGTGTCGTCGAACAACGTAACGTCGTCCGTCACGTCCGTCAGCGTGACTTCTTTCAGGAGGCACCCCCATTGCGGATCAGGCGGAGTGCCGGTGTCGTTCTGCTGGATGACGATATGGGCGGAGTCCGTCGCCGTGGCGGTGAAGGTGTAGTTATACGTATGAAACCCGGACGTGTAATCCGAAAGAACGATGCTCTGGAGCAGGTCCGAAGAAGCCCCAACCACGGAGACTTGAACGGCGGCACCCGAGTCAGGGTTGACCTGATTTCCAGCCAGCTTGACCGACAGCCGATAGTCGTGGCCGGAGACGATAGGGAACGCGGATTTGCTGGTCATCACCCCGTCGTGTGGGGCCGACGTGCCCGCCAGGTTGACGTACAGACCGTTGCCCGGCAGCACATCGAAGAAGCCATTTCCCAAAAGGTCAACGCGGCCCCCAGTGACGCTCCAATTCTGGAAGGCGGTGAAGTTGAGTTCCCCTTGACCGACGATCACGTCACCTTCGGGCGTGCAGTCACCGGCGCACATGTACCCCATGAGGCCCGTGAGGTAGTCCAGGATGGTCGTTTCGTTGGCCGGAAGGGCGTTGAGGAAGAACCCCCCGGTGGCAAGCTCGGACAGGAGCGCGTAGCCGTTCGCGGTGCCAGAGGCCCGCACGCCGAGGCAGATAACGATGCCGCCGGCCTGCTTGAAATTGTCGGCCGTAGTGATGGGGTCCACCCCGGCATCGGCGGACTCGGCTGATGTCTCATCCTCGCCATCGGAGATAATGACGAGCACCCGCTGGTCGGAGACCGAGTTGTTGAGGTCGGATACCGCCTGAGTAATGGCGGAAGTGAATCCGGTGGTGTCCTGAGTCTGCGCGATGCTCGGTATGGCCGCCAGCGCGGCGGCCTGCGTCCCGATTGGAGCCAGGAAAGTGCTGGAAACTCCCGTGAACGTGGTCAGACCGACGCGATCCTTTCTCCGCACCTTGGTAATGAACTGGCGGGCCGCGGCGGCGGCGAACTTGAGGCGGGTCGAATAATTGGCGTCGAACGACGCCGACATGGATTTGGTCACGTCCACCAGCAGCAGGAACGCCACCGTCCGGGACGAGCAGCAATCGCTCCCCGCCATGACGGTGATGGAAGCAAAAGCCGTGTAGGTCTGGTAGGAGGCAGAAATCTGCGCCTCGCCGGACCCCACGCCGGTGCAGTTCCCGGACGTGGCCCCCACCACGGCAATCGTGGGGTCAGAAGACGAAAACACGGTATCGGTCGTAACGTCGGTCTCCCCGGTGGTGTCCTGGAGGAACGCCTTGAACTGGACGCTGCCAAGGGTGCAGGCGATCGCCATGCCGGGTTTGATGACCAAGGTAGGCTGCGGGGCGCTGCAAATGTCCGGGTTAGCCAGCGCGAATGCTGGATCGGAGCAACGCGAGTCGGGCGGCGGAACCGTGTTCGCGCACGGCGCCACGGTGATAAATCCAAGGTTGATGCTCATGTGAGTTCTTCCAGTCCCCCGGACCATCCAGCCGTGCCGCCCCATCGGAAGGTGTAGGTGTTGTTGCCGGCCTGAGCCGGAACGATCGCCGCGGCGATGGTGGACGCGAGTTGCTGTGCGATGGTCTGTGCGCTCCCGTTGGCAACGCCGACGGTCGACCCCGTAACCACGCCAACCGGAACCGTGACCGTGACGATGACGGTGGCAGCGCCGGCAACTCCGTTGAAGGCGGCGGGCAGGCTGGCCGTTGACACTCCCGGAGTGGTTGAGGCGATGTCCGAATGGATCTGAGGGTTCGGCATGTTCATCGCCTGGGTGAACAGCCCCATAAGCGCGTTGACGACCGCGATCCCGTAGGGACTGCAAATCGTGCCTGCTGGGATGGTGGCGACCCGTCGAACCGGGATGTGAGGAGGGGTGCCTGCCCACGCAACAACGACTTCGACCTGCGTTTCGGGGTTGCACGTCGAGCATTTCAAAGCGGCGTTGGCCTGGGCAGTCACCAGCGCGATGGCGTTGGTGTTGGCCTGGTCCTGAGCCAGCGCGATGTCCTCGGCGCTGGAACTGGCGGCTACGACCCCGACTCTGTGAGCAGGGACAGCCATCGTGACCGTGTTCCCGGATGACCCGGCGGGACAAGAGACGATGACGTTTGGCTGCTCGGTGTTCCACACTTTGGGGCCGGTGGGGGTTGAAGCTGTGCATGTACCATTCGCGGCAGCCTGGGCATTGCTCTGAGCGAGAGCTTGAGCCTGAGCATTCGCATCGGCAACGGAAACATTCGATCCGACCGTTCCGACCGCAACTGTCGCGCTCTGCACTGTGCCGGTTTGGCCCGAAGCGCACTGAGGCTGGGCCTGCTGGGTGTACCCGGTATCATTGCAGAATTTGAATCCGGCGCACCCTCCGGGGGTGATAACGCCGCCGGTGCAGACCAGCAGGCTCACGGCGTTGGCCTTGGCCTGTTGCTGCGCCTGCGCCTGGGCCTGCGCGTTGGCATCAGCAACGGAAATGGAAGACCCCACCGACCCAACGGGTACGGTTGCGGTGCCGGATGTCGTTCCCTGGGCAGTTTGCCCGGAGGGACAATCACTGGAGGTAGCGGTTGCATTGGCTGTGTACGCCGTGTCGTTGTAGTAGAGCACAGTTGCCGGACGAGCGTAGCTAGGTTCACGGTCCCGGACGCGGTTTTCCTCGCGGCATTCCCGCATGAGCTTCGCCAGCATGTCCTTGTAAGCCTCCCCCGCCACTTCGGAGACGGTGAAATCGCGGTCGAACTTCCTGGCATGGTCGCACCGGACGTATTCCTCAAGGGCGCTGGCCAGGTCGGGATCGGCGTCGATCGGATCGTTCGCGCCCCACGTCCGCTTGATGCCGTCCCATTTCACGATGACGGTCTCCGGGTGGTTTACGGTGTTGAGCCATGGGGCGATGTAGATGGTGCCGCGCTCGATGGCCCACACCCCCGCCCGCGACCTGTAATGCGGACGATCTGTTGACCCTTGGGCGTAGTGAACGCCCAGTGGCAAGGGCGGCAGCCCGGCAGGCAGGCCCTCGTCAGTGGGGACCGGCGCTATAGGCTTCCGACACGAGTAGGAGTCCAGACCAAAGAACGCGGCAAAAGGGAACCCCATACCGCCCAACGCCCCTTCACCCAGGCGGCGAAGCCAAAGCTCCATGTCCTTAAAGGCTACCTGGTGATACTCCACTTCCGCGCAGTAATTGGGCGAGAGCGATCCGGCGGGGGTGACGATGACCGATACCTTCTTAATCCTCCCCCTCGGGGCGGTGAACATGGACAGCCCGCAGCGGTAGTACGTAGAGCAGGCCGGGAAAAGGCTCGTCTGGTCTTGCTGGAGGCAGGGGACAAATTTCTGGAGGTCGCTCATGGCGTCAACGAACGCCTTGGCGTGCGCGGGCACGAGCTCGGGTTGTTCCCCGGTCGGCCAGATGTTGGCCGTAATCTCGCTTACCAGTTGTCCCCAGGTAGAGGCCATATTACGCCGCCACTCCTTGCGCCGCCGCTTCCGCCTGCAACGCCATCGCCGCTTTCACGGCATTGGGGATGCGCCCGCGGCGGGGTTTGAACGGCGGGGGGTTGAGATCCACGGTCGGGCCTTTGTTCCCGGAGACGGGGATCACGATGGGGTTCTCGGTCTGGGGCTGCCATGCCGGGGCGGTTGGCGTCGGCACTTCACCGCTCGGCGCGGGGGGCGGGAACGGAGAGCGAGCCGCGGCCGCGAAACTCGGTTGCTGTGGCGGGGCCGGGTGCCTCATAACTGCGGGGTTGGGATTAACGCCCACCGCAGGAGGAACACCCGGACGCTTTTTTGGTATAGTTGGGAAAAGGTCCCCGTGGCGTGGGATTGGCTGGACTGGGTTTTCTCGCCGCACCGGAGGTACGTATGGGTTGTTTTTTTTTACGTCCTCGAATTGTTGGGCATTCACTTGGATCACGCCTCCGATTTGCTTTTGAGCAGCGGAGATGAGGTCCGCGGCGCGGGGATCATTGGACGGGAGTTTGGCCCTGCCCTTGTTGTCGCCCAGTGCTTCCCAGGACATAGGGGAACCGCCGGCCATGAAGGGTACGGAAACGAGTTCCTTGACGAAATACAGAACGGTGACGGGGTTGCTCATAGAATCAGCATACGGTCATTATCAAAAAGGCCGGTACGGTTAATACCGCACCGGCCTTGAAACTGCAAGCCTCAATTCAAGGCCGGACGTTGCTTACGCAGTCGTCTGAGAAGGCTCGGCCCCGCCCACGGTCTGGCTGGCGGCCAACTGTTGTTCGGCGGCCAGGGCGGTGGCGGCTTCCAATGCCAGCGCGTTGGCGTCGGCGCTGATGAGGGAGCCATTGCCGCTGATGTCAGGGCCTCGGCTCGAATGGAATTCGCCAGCCGGGATGGTGACGGTGTGAGTATTCACGCCGTCGCTCCAAGTGGCGGTCTGCTGCGCGTTCGTATAAACGTGCTGGCTGGTCGTGGTCGTCCAAGCATTGCTGGCGTCCTGCGGGGCGCCAAGGGCGCCGAAGTAGCCGACGGGAGCGCACACGGGGTCGGCAACCACTTGGCCGGACAGCCAGGTATTGCCACCGCCGCTGCCGGGCGTGCCGCTGCCGGGGCCGATGTTCTCGATGATGGCGTTGGACGCCGGGCAGTCCACGATGACGGTGTAGGTCATCGAGGTAAGGGTCTGTTCCTGCGTGTAAACCTTCATCACGCAAGCGTAGGACGGGTTGATCGACGCCAGGTTCTTGAGGTCGCCGGTCTTGTTCACCACGCGGTTGCTGGCGATGATACCGGGGTAGATGCCGGTCCAGTCCAAGATCCACCAAACGCGGCTGGTGTTGGCGAAATTAGCGAATCCCGCGCCCCCTACCGCGGCGGCGGCGGCGGTGGCGGTGTTCCAGTCGTCGAAGAACTCGTGGGTGATCACGTTGATGGTGACGCCCTGTGGCCAGAACAGTTGGAAGGTCGTGTACTGGAACCCGAACTCGGCGGTCTTGGTGTTCGAGAACTTCCCCGCCTCGACGTTGATGCGAAGCATGTCCTGGCCGCGGCTCTTGTAGTATCCCAGGAACGCGGTGTTGATCGCGTCGGCCTGAACGCTGTCCGTGAACAGGTCGAAGGTCTTGGGCTTGGGATGGCCCCGGCCTTCCCGGACGCGCATCATGTTGTAGAGCAGGATCGCCAGGTCCGCGATGCTCGGGACGCTGCCCTGCATATCCCACACCCGATGGCACTCGGCCAACTGGTCGTACACGCCGGTGGCATTCGCCCGATAGCCAACGCATCGGCCGCCGTCAACCCCCAGGCCGGCCAAACCTTCGTCGGCGGGGTTGAAGCTCGGGATCGGGTCGAGCTTGTCGTAGTCCCAGGCGGTCTGGAAGTTGCTGATGGGGGTCTGCCGGAAGAACGACTGGACAAACCGCTTCCGGTGATCCACCGCCAACTGTTTGTTGACCTCGACTTCGTCCATGTCGAACCACTCGCGGTAGAAGTCGTTTTCGAGGGCGATCTTCCGCCACTTCTGGTAGTGCTCGGACCAGCAAAACGAATTGCGGATTGTCTGGAAGAAGAACGGGAACTTGGTCCAGTTCCGGTAGGCCGGAGCCTCGGCGCACCATTGCTCGGCGTCGTGGACGTTGGGCGTGCCGCGAACGAGCAGGCCGTTGACGGGTGCAGCGGACTTGGCGGACGCCAAGTGGGCGCCGCGGTTCATGTCCTCCAAAACGAGCGTGACGTAGGTCCCGTCGCTGGACAGGGTGCTCGAAACGATGGTCCAGGCCGTGCGCGTGGCCGTGCCGCCGGTGCCCATGCCTTCACAGTAAACGGCGAGGCGGGGCGGGAACGAGCGAACGTCGGCGGGGATGCCCGTTTGGCTGGACACCTGAACCGACCACAGATCCGAGGGGTTTTCACCGGCGCCGGACGTGCCAGCCGTGCCGTTGGTGATGATCCAATACTCGTTGTTGATCGGGTGATAGCGTTTCGCCAGCACGAAGGGGATGATGTCCAGCTTGTCGATGCCGCGCTCCCCGCGGGTCTCGACCTTGCCGTGCAGGTCCACCTTGTTGGCCATGAGGAAGTCGTACAGCCCGTTTTGGACCGGGGCGCACATCTTCAACTCCATGTCGTGCTGAAGGAGGGCCTTCATCACGCGGAATTGCCCCGACTTCTGGTAAACGGACGTGAGATCGTCCGCCGTCAGGGGCTTCATGTTGCAGATTGTGACCGTGCCGCATTGGCGAATGTTGGTGCCAATGGCGGGGGCGCATTTGGCAAAGGAATTGGAATTCAGTTGCCACGAGATTGCGACATCGGGTGCGGGAGCAGCCATAAACAATAATGTTTTGGCTCTCGATGCCGCCGGCGACCGTCAGGGCGGACACGCTCCGACTAAGTGTAATGGGGCCGCGTGGCAGCCTCTCAAGCCATCACACTAAAGATCGCTCAGAAGGTATCCAAAAGGGAAGCTACAATCGGATTTGCGTTGCCCGGAGCATGTGCCGCGTGACGTGCTGCCGCATTGGGCAGTGCGCCGGTGGACGGGGAGGCGGGTTTGCCGGATGGCTCGTCGTCAGGCTCAGGCGGCGGGGCGGTGCCACCGTTGCGGGCGGCTGGCGCGGCGGCCGCTTGGGGGCGGGCGGGCGGCGTGATGCCCCGCGCCCGCAGCATGGCGTCGAACTCGGTCTGCTTGGCGGCGACCCCGGCGGCGGCTTGGTCAGCCCAGTGCTTGGCGCGGAGCGGGATCAGCACTTCCGGGGTCAGCGTCCAATAGCTCTCGCGCTGATTGGCGGGAAGGGCGTAATATTTCGCCGTGGGCAGGAATGGCCGTCCCCGGCCGTCCAGTTGGTTTTCGGGGGCCTCCGCCGCAATCGATTGTTCCACGCGGAAACCAAAATCGTTGATCGCCTTGTGGATGCCGTAAACCGCGTCCGTGGGCTTGGCCACCGGGGCGAGGTCATTCAGGAGCTTCACGATCTCGGGAACCTCTTTATCGAGGGCGACGGCGGATTGCAGGCGGATGCCGTTAATCGGGTCGGACTCCACGAGCGCCTTGAGCTTTTCGCCGTCCACAGCGCCGGCGTCGGTGACGACTTCCTTGAATTCATCCCCCATCATCCCCCAGAATGACTTCCGGGACGTGCCGATGTGCTGCGCGATGACGGGTTGGGCCTGGCGCAGAGCCTCGGCCCGGTCAACCTCGGCCTGGCGCTGGTTCAGCGGCTTCATGCGCTCGGCCACGATGCGCTCCGCGGCGAGGGCCACGCGGGCTTCTTCGAAGTCATCCTGATCGAAGGGAACTTCCACCGACTTGCGGAAATCCTCATGCTCGGGGGACTCGGGATCGAAATCTCGACCGGGATTGTCCTTCTCCCACTTCTCTTGGTACGCGTAGGATTTGACCTGGGCGGCGCGGAATTTGTCGGCCACGCCCTTATACTCGGTGGGGTTGGTCTTTTCCAAGTGCTGGAGGACGGTGAAGGTGCGGGTGTCGGTCTTGTCCAGTTCGACGGGGGGGGGCGTAGCGGGGCCGGCGGGGGCCGGGGGCCTCAGCGCCTCGGTGACAGCCTTGGCGGTGGCGGTGGCAATCTCCGTGGCGGTTGGTGCTGGCGGTGGTGTCGCGGCGCGGGGCGCGGCCTTGGGCTTCGCCGGGGGCTTCTGCCCTGCGGGCTTCCCGGCGGCCGGCTTCGAAGCGGGCTTGGCGCCGGGCTTCGTCTCGGGAGCCACGCCATCCAGGAACTCACCGACGAAATCCTGTAGGTTGGCCAGAGCCTCCTTCGAGGGTGGCTTGGCGGCAGGCTTGGCCGCACCCGCTTCCCCAGATGGGGCGACGTTGGCCTTTTCCAGCACGTCGGCGGGGGCCGGTGGGGCAGAACCGGGGGCGGGAGTGGGCGTTACGGCGGGCTGACCGGGGGAGTCGAGGAAGTCGGGGAACATAGTTTAGAGTGGGAATGGGAAGTTTTTGACGGTGAAACCGCAAGCGCCCAAGTGCCCCCCGCCGCCATGCGCCACGGCGATCTTGCTCAAGTCCAGGTCGATCCGGTGCCGGGCGTGGTAGAGACTCACCACCCACTCTCGATGGGCGTTCAGGTAGAACATCAGCAGTGCGTCGTGGCCGGTCTCAGGCACGTCCAGACTGGCGAACGTGAGGCTGTTTCCGCGCCCGTTCAGGCACAGGAACGTCAGGCCCTCCCACTTGGTAAGGAACGATGCCTGCATGTTGTTGGCGTCAACGATCTGGGCGTAGGTTCGGCTGGATCGCCCCGTCTGGCAAATATCCATCGCCGCCGATACTAAGCGCGGATGCAGCAGTTCACCCCAAATGCGCGGCGAGATCTGCCCATCCAGTCCAACCATCTGGGATCGTAGCCCGTATTGGAACAGGTCGGCGTTTGGGTCCCGCTTGTCCCACACGTCGTATTCGCCAGCGAGGCGAACGGCCAGCGGCTCTTGCACTTGACGGTTGACGAACTGCTCCTTGGTTGGAAGGTCGTAAGCGGTGTCCCTCCCTGCCTGTTTGCAGGATTGAAACCACGCCCACGCCAACCGGCACGCCGCCACGCCGTCAATGCGGTAGCCGGGGATGTCGGTCGGGTGCGATGCGATGCTGCTCGCGTGGTGGTCGATCCAAACCAGACCGGCGGGATGTTGCGGGCCACGCTCCTTGCCCGCCGTGTGATAGTCGAACCCAAAAGGCGCATCAAGCGGCAGGTCCATAACATAGATCGGTCCGGTGGGAATTTGCAACGGAGGATCTCCAAAGTTCCACCCGATGTAGTTGACATCCTTGTCGCCAAGGAATTTGAGTGCGATCTCGCGGCAGAATATGCCGTCGAAATCGGCGCTATGGTAAATAACGGTAGTCATAAATTATCGGTAATTTGGTGTGTCGGACATCGCTGACGCGGCTACCAAGGCTGCTGCCATAACCGGACTTCCGCGAAGTCCACTATGCCGGTGCGGCGTGGAATATTTAGGGCTTTAGGCATCTGATTTTTCTTGCCACCGCCGCCTTTTTTCAGCATTGGCTACAGTCTGCCGTTTCAACTCTTCCCGATGCCGAGATTTGGCCTGAGCTACCCGTTGCTCAAAGGTCCCGCGTTTTTTGGCTTGTCCCATAGATCAGGATAGGTTTCGGAAGTAGGACGATTCTCTTTTCATGATAATTTAACCGTGGTAAAGGAGGTTTGGTCCCGCATGGCTTCGATGGTTTTTGCCGCCCATGAATACCGCTGCGCCTTCTTCAACTCCGCGTTGGCGGGGTCGATCTTCATGGGGGAATCGTCCGTTTGCGCGGCGTCGTTGAGGGCTTTTACCCCAAACTCTTTGGCACGCGCTTCCAGAACTTTGACCAGCAGGGATGCTTCGGGTCGGGCCAGCCACGCCGAAAGGTCTTTGGTCTGGGCGGCGGTCAGGGGGACTGGTTCGACGGTGATCATGGTATTTTATCTACGATCTCACGCATCACGGCTAATCTCCATGCCTTACACTTCACGGTGTAATGCTGCCATTCCTCGGTCGATCTCAACCAAATTGGGATCGATGTCAAACCCGGAACATCGGGGAACCCCACAGATGGCATCTCCAGCTTCCTCCCGAACGCGATCTCCGGGGCGAGCGCGATCACCGCCACAAACGCGGCCACGCGGGAGAAGAATGATCGGCGGCTTACCATACCGCCCTAGATTACTGCCGCATTGGGCAGAAGGTCAAGAGGAACTTGGAGAATTCTTGGCCTTCTCCTTGGCTTCGTGCAGGGCGATGGCGGTTCCCCTCGCCGCTTCGTGAGTTTGCACGGCGATGTCGGCCTTGAGCTTTTCCTCGTCGCGCCGGATGGCCGCCTGAGCCTCTTGGTCCTTGCGGGCGATGTCGGCTTGCGCTTCGGCATCCTTCCGCGCCTTATCGGCGGCGGCGGCGGCGTCCTTGCGCTGCTGCTCGGCCTGGACCTCGGCGGTGCGGGTCTGAATCTTCGATTGCGTCTCCTGCGCCTTGATCGTCTGAGCGTCGGCCAACTGAGACACCTTCTGGAAAACCCCTTGAAACTGCTTCAATGCCTCCTGGATCTGCTTAACTTCTCCCTGGACCTGCGCCATTTCCTGACCAAGAGGCTTGCCGAGCTTTTCTTCGATGGCCTGCATACAAGCCTTGATCCCGGCCTGGATGGCTTCAAGGACTTTCGGCTCGACCCCGCCGTCGTCCTTCTCCTGAGACGCCCGGAGCCGCCAGCCCCGCGGGGCGCCCATCAACCGAGTGGCCAGTTCCATCATGGTCAGGAGGTTCACCGGGCCGATCTTCTTCTTCAAGTCCTCCTGGCCGCTGATGGCGGTAACGCAACTGAGGATGGCCTGCCCGGCTTCCTTGTCGTTGCTCTGTTCCTTCCCCTCGATGGTCCGGGCGAAGTCCCGGAGTTGGAGCTTCCGCCACGACCCTTTGATCAGGGCCTTGTCCTTGCCTTTGGACTCCACGGTGAATCCCATTTCCTCCGCGAGTTCCTCCAGGTTCTCCGTGTCCACGTCCACTTGGGCGAGGAATTCGGCATCGGCGTAGTTCACGGCGGCGTCGACCAGTTGGATCGCCCAGGCGTCCAAGCCCTCGTCCACGCCCGCCCCGATGTAATTGAGCCGCTCGTCCCCGCTGGCAGCCAGCATTTCGATTTCCTTCTTGCCCTGCTGGTGCGGCCCGGCGCCGCCGGCCTGCTGCGCGGCGATGCGGAGTACCCGCTCCATCATGTTGAGGAACGGGGAGAGGATTTGGAACAACTCCTGGATGTTGGCTTTGGGGAGGTTGACCCCCATGAACGCCTGACGGGTGTCCAACTGGCCGGCTCGGTTGCTCAGGGAGTCGAAGGGGATTATCTGGATACCCCGGAACATGCCCTCACCAAGATTTTTGAACTCCTTGATGATCGTGGCGTCCACCTGCTGGTTGTCCACAAACAGGACGTTGACGAGGTTCTGCTTCGCGGTCAGGAGGATTTGGGAGAGGATGTTCCCGATCCAGTCTTGCCACGGCATTACCTCCAGAGAGAACGACGGGTTTCGCTCGGCATTCTCCGAGTAGTCGTAGCCCATGAAGAAGCCGGGGGTCACAGCGCAAGGCTCTACCCAGATCGGCGTGTTGTCCGCGGCCATCGTGAATCGGCACCAGACCGGGCCGTCGTACTCGCCCAATCCCCAATCCTGAGGGATAAGCCGCTCGAAATGCTCGGCAACGAAGATCGATTTGTCCCGGTCGGCGCTGTTGTAGAAGGCCGATTTGTCCTCCCTCTGGCGCGGGCCATCGTACCCGATGCCGGGCAGGAAGTTCATCTTGCAGGGGTATATTTCCTGCCAGAAATACTTGGACTCGGGGGCCTCGAACCAGTTCGTTCCGGCGAAGATGTGCTTCCGGTTCCAATACTGGGGGTTGTCGAGGATTTGACCGTAGCTCAGGACGTGCCAGTGGCCGATATACTCGCAGCCGGTGTTCGTATTGAGGCTGGTGAGGGGGCACTTGAGGTCGTAATACATCCGGGTGGGGTGCGGGATGAAGTAGCGCAGGCCCTCCTTAACGGTGCGTTTCTTACCCTTGTCCTTTCCCTCCTTATCGAGGGCACCGCCGAACTCGCGCTGGTATTCGCAGTACCATTCCTCCTTCGTGAACGCGATGCAGACGCCGTACTTGAGCATCTGGTCGATGGCGGCCCGGAGCACGGGGGCGTAGCCCATCTTCATGGCCATGTCGTCCACCAGGTCGGTTACGATGTCGCACTCCACCACGTCGCGCTCAACCTGCTTCCTGGGTTTGAACTCAAGCAGAGGGCGCTGGTTGCGGGCGTTGAACAGCTTTTCGCAAACGGCGGTGGTGTACGCCTTCACCAGATTGGGGATGACGCGGAAGAAAACCGGGGGGTTGGGCACCTGGCAGTCCCGGCCGGTCTCCGGGTTCCTGACCGTCATGAACAGTTCTTCCTCGTTCAAGCCCCATGCCTTGAGGGCTTCCACGGTGCCGTCGTGATCGAGGTTGCGATCAAGGATGTCCCGGATGAGGGTCGGGGTTGACTGGTTGTAGGGGACGCTGTAAGCGCGGTCGATGGCGCCGATGGCCCGCCACTCCTTGGGGTCCAGGTTGCCCACGCGCCCGTCCCGGATGCGGGCCGTCACCTGATTGATGAGGCGCTTTATCTTCGGGGGCCAGTTCTCGGGGCTATCGCTGAAAATGCGCTTCCACGCGGCGGAAGATACGCCGCGGGAGGCGAGGAATTTCATGTCGAGCATATCAACCTTCCCCGCTTTCTTTTCGGACCTGCTGGCGGGTACCTTCCTCCTGGGTGACGAGCCACTCCCTCACCTGGCCATAGCGGGCGTAGAAGTTCCCGATGCCCCAGGCGGCGTGGACGGTGCCTTCCCGCTCGCCGGATTCGTGGCGCGTGGCGAAGATTTGAACGCTGTCGTAGTACTCGCCAAGATCAGCAGCAGCCTTCTTTACCAGTTCGCCGGTGTCTTCGGGCATAGGTCACGCCCTCTTTTTCCGCATGAGTCGGTCAATGGCGGGGTTCCCGGTTTCACCCGGCATGGCGTCGTCTTCCTCGGTTCCCTGCGGTGCATTGCCCCCGCCGTCCTCCGTGTTGCCTTCGTTGCCGTAGGGCTTCTCGCCGGCCGATTGCTCGGGGGTCTGTGCCTCGGCGGAGATCACCATGAACTGGCCAGGGGACTGCTGGCGAACACGGACTTCCGTGAAGACGTATTCCTTGCCGTCCTCCCAATCGCGGGTTTCAGGATGATCCCCGATGGCGAGGGACAGGACATTGTCGGAAGCGCCTTGTTCCTCATCGAGCATCGGTTGCTGGTTTCCGGTCATAACATCGTCGTGCTTTCGTATTGGATGCCCTCCGGTCGGGCTTGCAACCCGACGCGCCGGGCGATATGCTGTACCCTAATCGTGGCTGCCATGATAATGCAAGCAAAATCCTAAATCCCCATGCCGGTTGACCAAAACGGATTCTGGTATCCCGCCGTCTGCGCCAAGCAGCGCGAGATCATGGAGGCGTGTTTGCCGGGGTCTCGAAACATGGTGTTGGTCTCTGGCCCGCGCCTCAGCGGGAAAACCGTGGGGTGTCAGGAGGCGTTTGTGCAGCACGCCTGGAACACCGACCACGGGAACATGTGCCTGCTGACCATCACGCAATCAGCCGGCACCGATAGCGGCCCGTGGGAGCACCTAACCACCAAGTACATCCCGGAGTGGATTGGGGACCCCGTAACCGGCGAAGGTGGCAACTTCGGCATGGAGTGGGTGCGAAAACCGTTCATCGCCAACAACTCGAAAAAGCCAACCTGCGTAGTCAGCAACCGTTTCGGGAATGAAACGAAGATCAGCCTGGAATCCCTCAAGGTGGAGGGTGAGGTTGAGGACAAATTCAAGGGCAAGGAGTATTCCTGCATCTGGGTAAACGAGCTTTCAAAGTTTGAGAACCGCAAGACGTTCGACACGTTGAAACTGTGCTTCCGCGGCCGCCCGGCGAACGATTGCCTGTTCCTGGGGGACACGAACCCGGCCGACGCAGGATCGTCTAGTTGGATCTACAAGCTCTGGTACGAACTCCCGAACTGCGAAACGCTGGACGACATCCTCAAGCTGTTCCCTGACATTGAGGACCCCAAGATCCTGCTACCCCTCCGCAACTCACTCCGGCTGATCGAAGTCGGCATCGACGATAATGTTTACCTCAGCCAAGAGCAGAAGGACAACCTGCTGGCGTCCCTGGCCCACGATCATGACCTGGTTGCCCGCTACTGGCGCGGGGAATGGGTGACGGCATCCACCGATGCCCTGTTCTACGAGCAGTTCCGGCCAAAGTTCCACGTCATCCCGGAGGACCCCAACCCGCCATCGGACCCTGATCCCGTGTTGCTGATGCCCGAGGAAGGGTGCCGGGCCTTGGGGGTGGGGATGGACCCTGGCGACTCCGTCAACTCCGCAGCGGTCATCTACGAGAAGGTGTTGAAGGTCGTGGAGCGGACCCCGCTGGCCGACGGCACGGTGAAGGAGATCACCAAACCGATCATCAAGTTCCTCGATGAAGTCGTGGTGGTGGGGAAGTCCCACGATCTACAGGAATTCACATGGGCGTTGATTTGGCGGATGTGCTGGTGGATGAACGTCCTTGAAGTTCCGCCAAAGCACGTCGCGTGGACCTACTGGAGCGACCGGAGCGTATTCGAGCGGCGCCAGTCTGGGGACAGCGAGCGGTTCCTTGCCCAGTTGATTTATGAGGCGAGCACCTTGGCCATTCAGCGGGGCGAAGTCGAAATCACCAACCCGGCGTTGAAGCGGGGCCTCAAGAGCAGGCTCATCGTGCCGGTGACGTTGGCATCCCCGATCGTGCTTCAGGCGGCCGGGCGGGGGCCGGGGACGCTTTCCGGCCGCATTGACCTGTGGAAGCGGATGCTTTTCGAGGGGCGATCGTTCTTCTCCCGCGACCTCTGCCCCAAGCTCATCGAGGCGAACCGGAGCTTGAGGAAGCCTGCCACCGGGAGCGCCCTGATTCAGAAGGGGAGCATTCACAAACACCCGTGGGACGCGGCCTCCTACGCGCTGTCTGAGGAATGCTACGATGAAATGCACAAGGCCGTGGTCCAGGAGGTTCGACGTGAGCGACGGAAAAGAAACAACTTGGTCTCTATCGGGTTCTGAGCGTTGGGGGCTGGCCCGTGCCCTGTTCATCGCCGGTTTCTTCGGCCTGTTCAACGATCAGCCGTTGACGGAATCGGTCTCGCGCCTGGCTGGCGCGGTGCGGGTTTGGTTCAGGATCGCCAAGAACCGGGGAGAGCACGTCCCGGAGGAAGTGTACCAAGCACGCCTGAAATGCTGCGCGGCCTGCCCGTTCTTTGCTGCCCAATTAGGCACTTGCGGCAGCCCCTTGAGAAAGGGTATGGTGGAGTATGGCTGCTATTGCTACCAGCGTGTCGCCGCCCGATTCACCGCCAAGCGATGCTGGATCGACGAACGACATGACGCCGGAGATGGCCGAGTTGATTCTTTCCTCGGTCACGGATGGAACCGAAACGGCTGCGGAGACGCCGCCGCCGGCCACGCCATCGCCAGCAGTCCCCCAGGCGCCACCCCGACCGCGTAGCGTCCCGCTCACCCCGGCGCAGAACATCGAAGCCCACAAGCTCCGGCAGTTGGGCATGGTCCCCGGCTCATGGAACATCACGCAGATCCGCGCCGTGCTGGAGGAACCGCCCGACTCGGTGACGATGGCCCGACTTGAACTCCTGCAACTGGACGAGAGCAAGCGGGCGGTGCGGCGGAGCATCGCGGACATGCGGTACATGCTCAACCACGGGCACCGGAAGCGGATCTCCCGGATGAAATACCCGGCTGACTATCAGGACACCCCGTTAACGGCGGAGGAATTGTCCGGGTGCGCCATGACGATCGCCAAGCTCACGCGGGAACTCAGCGAGATCAGCCGGCAGATATTGGAGGTCTCCCCGGCCACGGCAACCTCAACGAACGTCCGGCGCCCGCTGAACAAGCCCCCGCCCATTCCTTCCCAAATGATGCAAGTGAACGTGGGGGCCGGTGCATCCATCTCAATCGGCCCCCCGGCAACTGCCCAATCGGGCAGCTTCCCGGTTTCTGGATCTAGGGGGGATTCCCCCTAAAGGCCAATATTGAAACGCGGTCGGGAAACGGGTACGTTAGTACCCGTATGAACGACACGATTTCGCTCGATTCTACGGGGGCCTACGCACCGAATCCCGGAAACCCGTTTGGCGGGTATGGGGTGGGGCAGCTTACGCCAACCGGACTTCTTCCGTTTACTCAGGTCGCCAGCGGGAACGGGGCACCGACCTACACGCCGCTGGTGACGGCGGCGGTTTACAAGGACGTGGACTCGGGCGAGGTCTGGTGGTGGGACCCCACCAACGGTTGGCAGTAATTTTGTCAGATACAACAATTTGGACTACAGAATGATATGAAGAAATCCTTTTTTTTCCCAATCGGCGTCGCGCTGGCGATTTTCTCCATCGCGGCCGGTAGCACCCTCTACGTCGGTCGGTTCGCGGGGGACGGCTCTGGGCTGACGAACGTTCCAAGTGGGAACCTCCTGGCCGGCACGAATGCGTGGACTGGCCAAAACCTGTTCTTCGACGGGCCAAACCTGCTCTGGGGACTGTCCTCAATTCAGGGCACCAACAACGCCACGCTCATCCCGTTCACTAATGGGTGGGAGTTCTTTCCCGGCAACGAAGCCGGGCTGCACGGTCTGCTTGGGAGGGTGGGGATTGACACATGGCCAGTTCCGACGTTCCCCCCAGGTCCTTATTACGGCGACTGGACCAATCCCAGCATTAACACAGTGTTGGGGCGGATGTATTTGTTCACTGGATCGAACGGGAACCTGACGATTGCGGACGCTGTAGGGAGTCCTCTCGTAACCGTCACCAACGGTTCGCTGGTGGCGAGCAACGGCTTCGTGTTCACGGATGGGTCTCACCGGATTCTCTACTGGGACAGAACGCACGGACTGCAACTGACCAACTGGTTCACTTCGCCATACGGTTTTGAGACCTTTGCGAGCACCTACAAGGCCCAGGGGACCAATGGTGTCACCAATATTTATTCCAGCTTCGTGAACGGGGCGACGACGAACGCCGGCCCAATGGTAGCACAATCCTTCACCGGCAACGCCTCCGGCCTAACCAATGTCCCGAGCGCGACCAATGCTATCAACGCAACCAACTTTTGGGGACTGTTATCTGCAACAAATTTGCCCGCTGGACTGTCCACATCGAACTACATTGGAACGCAAATCGGCAACGGCTCGGGCCTGACGAATCTGAACGCTAACAGCCTAACCAACCAGTGGACCGGAGTGTTTCCGTATCCAGATGTTGCCACGGTTCCAAAAACTGGAGATACGGAGCTTGGAGGAAACAACCACAATTTCAACGGGCACTATGGTTTCGCGCTGAGTCAACTCATGACGAATCAATATCCTTTCGTCATCACCAATCTTCGCGTTTATGTGCCTTACAATTCTGCGAGCACTGGAAACACCAATGCAATGTTCTGGCTATTTTCCACCGCTGCGGCCTCAGTGCCTAACGTTTTCACGACAACCCCGCTCTACTCGAACAAAATGACACTGTCGGGATATGGCCATACAGGATGGCTGACAAACCTCGCGTTGCCATCGCTTCCCGTCATAAGTAACAACATGCTTTGGGTAGTTTTCGCAAACTCTAATGCCTCAACCATCAACGGAACGATCTGGTTTAGTGACTCCGAGAACCTCAGTAGGCCACGTAGGGCAGAGGGCGGGGTGATAGTTCCAAGCGGCATAATCTCTCACGCAAACGACAACGGAGCCTACGACCAATCGGAGGTTCAATATTATGGCTGTCCCGGTTTTGAGTTGGACGGCTACTATTCCATCCCAGCAACAAACCTTTCAACCGCACTCGCCGTTGCGCCGACAAATGCACTATGGATGCCGTATTCAACCAATCTCTCAGGGCTGGTATCACCCAACGTGCAAGGGGCGATTGACCAAGTAGGAACGAACCTCGCTACGTTGTGGCCGCTGACGAACAACCCCGCAGTCAGTAACATGACCTATATCCAAAACTCTGGATTCGCTTACGCTCGCTGCCAGTGGGGAAATGGTAGCAATTGGATTCAAAAGTTGAGCCTCACGCCCGCGAACAACAGCGTTGCCAATGTGGCAGTAGGCATGATTGCCGAATACCTCTTGCCCGCCAGCCTTCCCGATTCGAGCGTTCCCGGCGCATCCTATGGAGCGCTGAAATTCGACCCGGACGACATCGCGCCCATTGACCTCACACAGACCTATATCGGTGCGAATCACGGGGCGAATTATGTTGACGCTGTGACCGCGACAGGCCACGGAAAAACGGCGGTTGACGTGGGGAGCATCTGGACGGATGGCGCTGTCAATTACACACTCATCAGCATACCAGACGTGAACACGGTTTGGATGCTACAGGCTTTCGGCGGCTCTGGCGCGAACTGGACGGCCAATCACACAATGAGCGGTAGCAGCCTGACGCACGTCTCGGGGGCGACGCACACGACCACCATTACCGTTGTCTCTGACACGGCACGCACGCAGATGCTGCCGTGCGCTAGTAACGACAACGTCCTTGTTTACCTCAATGGTAACTACCCCGTTACATCGGACGGAGCCTACCCTTGTCAGTTTGTGGACATCGTCAATAGCTATACCATCGTTGACCCCGCATCAGTGGCCGCCTATTTACAAGCCAACGTCGGGAGTGCCTCGCCAAGCGCATTGAACAATCCAGCAATCGGCCAACTGGCCAGAATCGTGCTGCGATACCGATTTACTCACAACGGCGCTTGCACCGTGTTCCAAACGATCAAATGGATGAGGTCGGCCAGCTTGGCCTATGCTGGCTTCGTTCAAGCCGCCGCGCCATCGCCCTCGGGAACTCCAAGCAGCGGCATTTCGCTGTGTGTCCCAGGCACTACCGCGTTTACGAACTGGTATGCCATCAGCAATACCGATTTGAACATTACAACGAACTATTATCTTTCACTTTCAACCCCTCCCAGCAGGGTTTTGGAGATGAACCACGCCTCAGCGGCGGGCACCAACTCCTACGGATACGAGGTTGGCTACGCCCCGCTGGCCCTTGGCATTTCGACAAACCGGGCTGGGCGCACGAGTCAGGCGGCAGACGTTTATTCGAGCGAGAAGATGTATCCATATGCGCTCTCGACAAGTTCAACTAACTACCCTTCTGGCGTTGTGTCCCCGGGGGAGGTGTGGGACGTGGTCGGGCTGCGGGCGCCCTTGAACCCCTACAGCGTCTCTAACTGTCTGGGGGTGGCCGCATGGTGGAATTGCGGGGCGAATTACTACGCGGCCATTGACATTCAAACGAATTACACCGGGCCTGTCGCACTTCCGAAACATCTGTCAGGTCGGACGGTTGTCCCGGCTGAAAACTACAACGTGAACCTCCAAAGCTTGGTGGTTGGGGATGATGGGGTTTTTATTCAAGCCACCAATGGATCGGGCTACGCCACGTTCTGGATAATGCCATGACGACAATACACATCCCAACAGAAATCCGGGCTTGGGTAATATCCTTCAAAGTCGCCTGGCGGAAATGCCGCGGCGTGACCATGAAGCTCCTCACCATCATCCTCCTCGCGGCGGCCCTCGCGGGCCGCCAGCCGCAACCCGTCACGCCCACGGTTCCGCCCGTGATTGGCCCTGGCCCCAAGGCGGCGTCCTACCACAACGTGCTCGCCGTCACGGGATGCGTATGAAATCCTCGCCATTTACAGCAATGATGGTACTCACCCGACCGGGTATGCGTGCCAGCAGGCCGCCGCGTTAATTGACACGACCAAACTGAAATAATCATGAAATACCTCCCTATCCTCCCGGCCTGCCTGCTGGCGCCCACTCCAGGATTCTAATGAAACCCGTTACCAAAAAACTTGTTCCTGTGGTGGGCATTCTCATTGCCGCCGCGTCCGCGCTGGGGGCGTCCTTGGGGCAAGCTTTAACGCCTGGCGCTCAAATCAGCGGCGAGTGGACGATCAACCTGCACAGCTTTTTCGCCATTCTCAGTGCGGTTTCCCCACTCCTGTTCTTCGGCGGCGTGTGGACCAACCGAATTATCAAGGGTCAGCAGGCCCTCACGTTGAGCATCGAGAAGATCCTCGAACGCATGGAAATTGGGGACCGCAAGTTCGAGGCGGACGCGATGGCGATCCGTGAGCTCCAGATCCACTTTGATACCCACGTCACGACGGCCCATGGGCACCCCGCGGTGTTCCCGCACGTCTCCCGTCCTCGGGGGGCGGATGCGACGGCGCGGGGGATTGAGGTTGCCCCCCGCACCGGCACGGGTGTATAATGCGGTCGTATGGATACCAATATCTTAACGTCCGCAACCCAGGCAGCCGCCAAGGTTGACCCCACCCAAATCGCCGCCCAAATTACGGCCTATGGCACCGCCATCGTAATGCTCGCCATGATCCTCGGGCGGGCCTGGCACGCCTTCCAGACTGGGGCCGGCATGATCTCGGGGGTGCTCCAGGGCACCAACACCAGCACCGCCGTGACGGGCAATGTCCAGACCGTGGCCGACTACGCCCAGGCCACGCGAGGCGCTTTGCTTACGGGAGACCATGCGGCCATCGTCGCCCCGCCTCCTCCGGTTGCCCCGGCGCCACTGGCCCCGCCGCCCCCGCCCGCGCCGATTGTGCCCGCCGCCCCGCCGTCTTCGGCCCCCGCGCCGCTCGCCAAGTGATTTCCCGGCCGCCGGCACCGGGGAACCAACCAACCCGCCGGCATCTCTCGGATAATTATGCCAACCACACGCGCAAAATTCGCTTGCAACTTCGTTCAGCCGGACGCCCAAACGGGCGGGGCATCCCTCATTTCGCTCTCCCCGGTCTATACCGGCAGCGAGGAAAACAAGGCGTTCTTCGCCTCAAGTCCCGGTGGAACTATCATGTTCTACTGCACTAACCCCGCCGCCACCGCCGTTTTCAAACAGGGCAAGGAGTACTTCGTGGACTTCACCCCCGCTGAATCCGATAGTGACGGGGAGGTTAAGGATGTCGGACATCCCCCGATGGGATCGCTGTAGGGCAACTTCAACCTCAACATCTATCGGATTATGAAAGAATATCTCAAGAACGCACTCGCGCTCGTGGCCTTCGGCGCCCTCGTTGGCGCATTGCTCGCCCTGCCGGCTGGCTGCATGACGAGCAAAACCGCTACCGGAGCGACCATCGTCAACACCAACAACCTCGCGCTGGATTGCGCGATCATCCAGAGCGCCGCCGCTATCGGAACCTCGGTCGCTGTCCAGAAAGATCCGACCGTGGTCCCCATCCTCCAAAACGTCCAAGTGGCGCTGGGGGGCGTGCTCAACGGCGCCAACGCCACGACCACGGCCCAGGCGTTGCAACTCATCGGGGCGTCCAGCAATCCGACCTTAGGGCAGGAAGTCGCCCCCTTGATCGGCATGGCGTCCGCGCTCGAGCAACAGCTTCTCGCCAAGTATGGGGCGGGGGGCGCCGGGCAAATCTCTCTGGCAATCGCTCGCGCACTCTACAGCGGCATCACGGCGGGGCTGGCGGGATCGAATTCGCCCCATGCGATGAATTGGGGTGTCGAGATTGAACGGTATGCGCTTGCCAACCATATCGGTTATATCGGAGACGGAGGAAGTATTGGTCTCACGAACATTTCCGGTTATGGCCGCTGACATTGCCACCGCCGCAGTCTCCCTGGCTGACGACGCGCTCAAGGTGGGCCTCCAGCTGCAGGCCGAGGAAAACACCCCCGCCCAGGTCCAGGCCAAGCAGGCGCGACAACTCCAGACCCACAAGGATGCCGTGCTCGCCCTGGTGGACGCCGCCGAGGCTGGGAACACGTCCGCTTTGGCCGCGCTGCGCGTCCTGTGCGCCTCCCTGGCGCTCCTGTGCGCTCTGGTGGGCTGCACCATCGCCCCGCCCATTGTGACGCCTGGCGGGCCATCCCTCGACAACGGCGTGGCCAATTCCGGCATCCTGTCGGCCTCGACCAACGGCTTCCTTGTGACCCCGTTCTTTGCGGAGCGGTTTACGAACCTTTGCCAGCGGTTCGGGGATCGCCTGGTGCCCCCGATGCCGACCCCCAGGTGGATCGTGCCGGAAGGAACCAACTTCCTCGTTTCCGCCCAGGGCCTCGCGGCCTTCGAGGAACTGAACCTTCACTGGCACCAGACGCAGAAACCCTGACCTATGCCTTTCCATAGCCGACTCGACCCCGCCATCCGCCCAATCCTCAAGGATGGCCTGCCAGATGGCCGCAATGTGCTCTTCCTGGAGCCGGTGGCGTTCGTCCGCAGTGCTGACATGGCCCGGTTCCAGATCCCCGTGGGGGCCACTACGGACGGCGCCAGCACCCCGGCGCTACTCTGGCCAGGCATCCCACCTTTCGGCGTTCACTGGCTGCCCTGCTGCCTGCATGACGGAGCCTACCGGCGCTACCTGCAACGGCTGGACGGAACGGTATGGGTGCCGGCGGGGCTAACTCGCGCCGAGTCCGACGCCCTGCTTTTCGAAGCCATGGGGTGCTTCCTGGTCAACCCGACGATCCGCGCCCTGATTTACGAGGGGGTGAGGATCGGGGGCCAAGCGGCGTTTGACCAGGACCGGGCCAGCTAATCTCCGCTCGGCGATGGTGACGGACCCTGAAACTTGCTCGGATTTGGTCATATTATTTCCTATCCTTTGGCTCCGCCCACGGCACGCCGCACAGGGCGAGGAACTGTTTCTCGCTATCGCACGCGACGGGCTGGCCTCCTGGAATCTTCTCCATGGCAGGGTCCCCGTAAGCGTGAACCTTGATCGCCCGTCGGCTGGCGAGGGTGATCAGCCGGATGTTAAAGTCCTTCGGCCCGGTGCGAATCACCAGCGAACGCCCCCACCCCGCGAGCGACGTGCTGAAAAGATCGATCGGTATGCCGCTGGCCACGTCCACCCCGAGCTTGTTCTCCGGCCCCCATGTGAACACTCCGATCGCGCTCGGGCGCTTGGCCAGCGTGTTGCCAGCCAACATCCGGTCCAAGGCATCGTCGGCCCGGCTGTAGCTGGACACATGCCCAAACAGATCCGCCGGGCCTTGCGCCATCGTCGGCGCAAACAATATCTCTACGTCGCCAACCTCCGGCTTCTCCCGTCGAACGCTGCCGGCGATGGCGATGCGCTGGCAAAACGGGGCCAGCCGTTCAACCCACTGCTCTGCCACCTTCCTCGCCTCGGCCAATGGCCACTTTCGTTTATCGCTCATTGCATTTCCTCTCGTAAGGCTGCCATAAATTCCTCCATCGAGTAGCACAGGTGAACCTTGTGCCCCACCATTTCCATGAGCATCGCCCAGGCAAGCTGCTCGGGTTTCCGCTTCTTTCCCCTGGCCTTGGCCTCGACGCAGAGCACCCGTTTTCGCTCCGGTGTGCTCGGAAGGAATATGGTGAAGTCCTGGGCGCCCTTGGCCAGCGTGCTCGGCTGGTCTGCCCTCGCCTGTAGGAATGGCAGCATGGGGCTTTGCTCCCGGCAGAACTTGGCGATCTTCTCCTGCAATCCGCCGTGGCCGGTCTCGTGCTCGTCAGCCTCCGCCGGAGCGAGGGCCTTGTCAGCCGCCCGCCGCCTCATCGCATGCACAATCAGGTCTGCGCTGGTCCAACTCATGGGTTAAATCCCTTTGTACAGTTTCAGCCCTTCCTCCGCCCGCTTCCGCTCGATGTATGCGTCGAATTCCTCGGATACCCGGTCACTCTGGTACTTCTTGGCGATCCCTTCCCGCCGGCCAATTGCCTCACCGATCTTGCCCTTGCTCCACTCGATGCAGGCCAGCCGTTCCTCGACGGTCCAGCCCTTCGACTCCAGGTATTTCCAGACGCCCAAGGCATCGGTGATGGGGTCCAGCTTGCGACCCTTGCTCCGCTCCAGCCCGAGGGCGAACAGCGCATCGTCGGGCATGGCCTTGAGCCGGGCAACCGAGGCATCCAGGATCTTCGTGATCAACCCCTTGAACTGCCAAAGTTTTTTGAGGTCGTCCGGTTGCATCTTCGCCACCAGTTCCTCCGGGTCCGGGGAAAGCACGCTCGCCTGGCCGTCCTGGCGCAGTTCAACCGACGGGATCAGGCTCCAGGCTCCCCCCGTACGGCACCATGCCTTGGCTGGGCAGAAATGACATTCGGGGCCTGGCACCAGCGGGGCGTCCGGCTGCCTCGACCACCACAACTGGAACTCGGTCAACTGCAAACTGTATTTCAAATCCTGCAACGTGTAGTCGGTGAAGTCGC
>Ga0316226_1000327_pt1 | contig 68119 bp, 112 predicted proteins | sample TBH18017metaG_FD_206009 | JGI IMG/M metagenome (GOLD analysis project Ga0316226, IMG submission 206009) | Freshwater microbial communities from Trout Bog Lake, Wisconsin, USA - TBH18017 | ecosystem: Environmental > Aquatic > Freshwater > Lake > Hypolimnion/Profundal zone | place: USA: Wisconsin...
CTGTATTGACTTCTAATCCGCAATGCAGAGGATGTCATGGTATTTATATTTACTGTGTTTGTATAGCCCGCAGAATCAGAAGCGCCAATATCTGCACCAAAACAAGCCGAATAATTTGCGTCCGTCAAAGCATTAGTGAAGTTAATTGTGTAATCACCTGTTCCGTTATAAGTTACAGAGCTAACATTAAAACTAGCACGAATTGATTGCGTTGATGATCCTTTGTAATTCACCCAAGCTCGACACAGCGTACCAATCTGCGTACCCGATCCATCTTGAAACTGAGTAGGTGTACCCGTTGTACTGGATTGGATTGTGTCTATTGCTAATGTGCCGTATGTCATAATATTACCCACTTAGACCCGCTAGGGACTGTTATCACTACGCCCGAATTAATCGTGATTGGCCCTGTACTCATGGCACTAGAACCTTGGGGTATTACATAACTATATGAGACCGTCTGAGAATTAACCACAAATGGAGTAGTTGCCTGTAAGACGGGAACGGATTGATTAAATTGAAACGACTGCCCAGGAAAAGACATTAGTATTGACCTCCAAATGCAACAATGTTTAAGTCTGCACTTGTAGTGCCCACCTGCTCAGAAATATATAATTGATAAGTTGGTGGCAAAACTAAATTGTTAAAAGGAACCGTTGTCTGAAAAGCTTGAACTGTTGTGCTTGGAGTAACAGCAGATATTGGGATTTCAGCGTACAAAAATGAAGTTGTGCCGTTATAAATCCAAATATCTACAATATTTGCTACTGTTGTACCTTTGGCAGTGACCGTAATTGCGTCTACTTTTGTTCCGTTGGTAGAGGTTGCAGTCAATTGAACCAAGCCAGTTGTGCCTGAAATGTTAGCCCTAGAAGTAATCGCAGTAGCTGAGGTCAGCGTTGCAATTCCAACAATAGGAGAGACCGGAAAGATTGGTGAAGTATTAGCAGCCATTTATAAGAAACCTCCAAAATTTTGTTGCACTGTTACATTTAATGCTGGCGGATAACCCGAGCTAGACCAAGTAGGCGCGGCAGATGGTCCTTGAGAAGTAAGAACTTGACCTGCAGTACCGTAAGATCCATTAAATGCAATTTGATTATTTATACCTGCTGTTATTGCATCAATAGCATTATTGTTTGTAACAATACGATAACTATTAGCGCTATATGTTCCAACAACAAGATCACCGCTATACGAGTAAAGGTATCCATTATTAGGCTGGTTAAAAGAACCTAATACTTGTGCGGTAATAGTCGTACTTGATACCGTCATAGCCGCACTCATTGTGTAAGTGCCTACTCCGCCAGGTACATAAAAGTTGTATGTACCAGAAGCATTTGTTGTTGTGTTTACGGAAGCCAAGGCTGCGTTAACAAGATTAATGCCGTTGCCTGTCGCAGTAAAGCTGCCTACAAACGTTCCTGCTGGTATTCCTGTACCAGAAATAAGATACCCAATTGCAATACCAGAAAGCGAAGATACATATAGTTGGCTTGTTCCTGTGGTTCCGCCGCTAACCCAAGTCGGAGAAGCTGATGCTGTTCCAGTCGATGTTAACTGCGTAGTAATTGTTGTCCCTGCGGTAATGCCTGTGCCAGTAAGCGAAGCGCCATAAAGCAAATTACCTGTTGTTACCGCAGAGATGGTTAACGTTGTTGATGATCCGCTTGTAGATCCCGTTCCACTAAAAGCTCCATACCCAGAACTGTTAATGCCCGCGTTGACATAGTAGCCAAGGTTGTTATAAATAGCATAGTCTGTTGAAGCAATTCCGCCAGCACTTTGATTTTGTATAGCGGCATAAATATAACCATTAAAATTGCCGGAAAACTCGGAAACTATATTAGTATCTTGGTATGTTAGTGTGCCGTAGTTATATACGCCCGTACTTGATGGACTTGAAATACTAGCTGTAGCAGTATAAGCGGGATTTGTAGTAAGCCCGCTAATGTTTTGAATTACGGCTTTTTCGGCAGGGTATGTACAGAACACCGTCAGTGTATCTGATGTGCTAAAACTAATCAGCGAAGTGTTTCCTGAACTATTAGACAGCACCGTTGTGCGAGACAGCGTATTACCAGAGGAAGTATAAGAACCAATCCCAACTTCCCAAGTAGCCGCAGTAGGATCTACGATTGTGTAATAAGTGGAGTTGCCGTTACCAATCCCGTTAGAGAATGTTTGAAAGCTGTTTACTGCGCCCGATAGATTAACCGAGCCTGTGCCCGTGGCTACAGTGCCATTCTCCTGAACGCGATCCGCAACTACAAAAGCCATTATTTATTCTCCAAAGGTACTTTAGACCAGGTGTAGCCTTTATGAGATTTGCGCGTTCCATTAATGCACTTTAATACATTTCCGTGTTGAAAACCTGCTTTGTTTAATTCAATAGAACCAATAAAAAATATTTCTTTGCCCGTAACAGTATGCACCCCAATCCATTTCCATTTACGGTTATTGGTGTTGCCGGCCCCATATTTGTTACCTTTAAATAACTTACTAGCTATCTGTTTTTGCTTTTCAGATGAAGGCCTACCTATATTTGCGGCGCCACATTTAATTTTAGTTTCTTCTGAATGTTTACGACCTATATTCCAATATGCAGATTTACCTTTTCTTGCGAGTCTATTTTTTTCAATATGCTCAGGCGTCTGTTTGTAACCAGATGTTCCATCTCCACCATCTGTTAGATTGCAAAGATCAAATCCCATACCTCTAAAACAAGAAATTAAAAACTTTTCATGCTCAAAAGCATCTTGTTCTTTTTCCCATTGAGCTAATATTTCAACTTTTGGTAAGCCGTATTTTTTAACTTTTTTTGTCCAACGATCATTACGTCCAGAAAAATAATAAGCACGGCGCTTATTACTACCTTTCCCTATGTAAAAAAGGTTTCCATCTGGGGTGTAATGAGCATATGTATAAAACATAATACTAGAATACTAGCTCGTTGCCGTGGTCGAATAAGTGACCGCCACGCTGTCTCCAGCGGTTGTTGTCTTAGCTACTGAGAACCCACCTGCACTCCAAAGAGTTCCAGTTGTTGAGCTAAGTGTAGCGCTTGCGCCTGTACCTGTAACCAAGAAACATCCTGTAATCGTACCGCCCGCACCTGTGATTGTGTAAGTAATAGCCGTTGCAGAACTCGTCACAATGTTAGAGCCTGAAGTTGTTACGTTATTACCTGTGGCTGTAGCAAATACTGCTGTTCCTCGTTGAGCAGTGGCTGTACCACTTGGAGGAGGTACTGGGACTGTGTAGTTAACAAACTCAGTCCATCCGGCGTGTGAAGCCATTGTGTCTGTAGGTGAATACCCTGTACTTGTAGCAATAAGACCAAGATAAGGTCCAACAAGTGTATAGCCAGAAGCAGTATACAAAGTGGTGTTCATCATTAGAATCTTACCAACCTGTACAACCTGGTTCTCAAACCCTTCTTCCCACTTCACATTACCGTTTGCGTCACGGCAAGTCATTGTCCAAAAGCCTTCTAAGCCAATTGGGTTGTCTGCTTTTGCATTTGTATGGAGCGTAGCTACTGCGTAATCTCCACATCCTTGTACTTCGTTAGCCATTGTGACTCCTAAGAAATTGTAATAACAGCAGTAGATGAAGTTGCTGCGGGCCAAGATATTGTGAAGTTACTCATAGTAATATCACTGCCAAAATTTAAAACTGCTACCGAGTTTCCTGTAGTCGCATTGTAGATTAAAGCGCCCCTAGCTGTAATAGTTGCGCCCGTCCAGGTCACATTATTAAAGTAAGGAAATGCTACGTTATTCGCTAAATCTACGCTTGGGTTTTGAGGAATTGTGATTGTATTTCCACCGGCTGTATACCCAGTAGCCACAACCTCATTAGAAGTTCCGGCGTATGTTGAAGTTGTATTGCCAAGAGTAGCTAACCCAGTATACAAAGCAACCTTATATGTATAAGGAGAGCTTGTTGTAAAGTTAACCAGACCGTTTAAGCAGTCTGATTTAAACTGGGTAGTTTGGGTTTGGACGATCATATAGCAGCATTACCTTTAATATTTGTATTGAGCTTTGTTTGACCATCCCTGTACGCATCGCCTCTCTCAAGTCCATCACCAAGGCGTTTAGCAAGTTGAAGTGCTTCAGAGTACTTAGCTTCATAGTACTTAACCATATCCTCTTCGCCCTTCATGAAGATCATTGCTTCGCGCATAGCTCCATATAAAAGCACGGGATCAAAGTTATCCCCCAACCAGCTTGTGCCAGTTGAGTTGTTAATCGTTGCAACTGGAACGGAAAAGCCAGAACCAGAGCCGCCAACATAGGTAGACAATACGCTCAATGTATCTCCTACCTGGTAGAAGTTACCACCATTTTGCAGAGTAACTGAAGAAACCGTTCCGCCAGAACCAATCAAAATATCTCCATAAGCGCCGTTTCCAGATCCGCCAGACAACGGTACATTCTGATAAAGACCAGGAGTATATGTAGATCCAGCAGTTACCGATCCAAGGCCAGTAATAATGCCTTGAACGATCGAGGGCGGATAAAAGAAATAGTGCAGTTCTACGTTATAAGTATTTGTAGAATCTGGGGTAGGACCAAGAATACAAGATAACTCATTAGCATTGCCGTACTGAGGGCCAAATATCGCATAATACTTAGGAACGCCAGTAGCATTTGGGCTAGGATAAGCTTCTCTAATAAAGTTAACGTCTTTATTAAGCAGATAAGTAAAAGGTACAGTAGTATAGTCAGACGTATAAACAGCTATTGAATAAGTAGATAGCCAATCTAATGGCAAAGATAAATACTGATTCCCGCCGGTTAAAGTACCTGTTACGTTCTTACGGAGTGAGGCAAAATTAATCGTGTTATACACACGCTCCTCACACTGCTGAACGAATATAGGAATATTTGAAAGAAACAAAGACTCCGTATTCTCAGCATACGCTTGGATCGTGTTGTAGAGAGATTCGTAATTGATTTTCAGTCCCCTGGTGTATTACGCCATTGGTCCTCTGGACATAAATCCACGCTCAGCAGCACCTGCGCCACGCATCTTTTGACCGTCAGTTTTTACATCATCAGCAGCAGGATCGCCCATGCTTACACGCATAGCGGCTGTTCTTGTGTTTTGTTGGCCAGCCAATAGTCTATTAGGATCTTGAGTAACAAAAGAATCCGTCTTAGGGCTAATCTTTTCGCCATTCATTTTGTGCGGTGCAGCATAATCTGATGCAGGAGCATCAAACTTACCTTTACCAACTTTAACAGCAGGACTGTTTTTAGTTGTGGGTTTTACGTTCTTTGCAATAGCCATTATTTGCTCCCAGGTTTTTGGTTGTGAGCACGAGCTAAGTTACGTCCAACAGCACGCATTGCTTTGCCAGTCACTCCACCTTTAGCCATTTTTTTGACGCCAAGCTTTTTCTCTTCAGCTTTGATCATCTTTTTAAAGAGCTTTTTGTCTTCTGCTTCGTCTTCATGTTTAGCCATTTTCTACTCCTACGTTATTGTTACAGAATTTACAGTACCTATTGCCACCAAATAGTTTGGAGTTAACTTGCGATCAAAGCTACTAGCTCCTCCCACTGGCCTCCAACCCCATTGAATCACCCTGCTACCAGTCTCAGGATATCCAGATTGTGTAACAACGTTACCGCTGCCATTCTGAACCTGTAATCCACTATTACCAGATCCGTAATAACTGATATCAGGCCTTGGTTCTCTAACAGCTTGCGGATCATTAACGGGATACAAACCAAGTTGTAACTGAGGCTGATCTTCTTCCCAGCACTCAGGACATACCTTGATATTAACCTGTTTTGTCTTGATTGTCAGCTTTGCTAACTCAACAAGTTTATACCTAAAACCACATCTATCACATTCGCTTATGGCCCATTTGCCAGAAGAATATTTACTAGGCATTTAAATCACCTAAGTGCTCTGGATACCGTCTAATATATTCTTGCTGCCAAACATCACCGTAATTACGTTTCATATTTGAAATTCTTGCCGCTTTTCTTCTATTTTCTATTTGTTCTGGATTGCATTTATAACCTTTGCTATAAGCTTTACCTTTTCTTGATGCAATTGCTTTTTCTCTATATTCTTTATTTTCCCATAAAAGCTTAGTTCTTTGTGAACGTTTTTTGCATTCCTCATCATTCATTGACAAATTAATAGCAGCCGTTACTTTTGATCTATATTCTTTATCTTCCCACATTTTAGAAGATGCCTTGCCAACTTTTTCTTTATGCTCTTTTGTTAAGGTAGCACCAATAGGGATTCCTGCATATGCACTTTTAGATTGATTAAATTGAGGTTGTAATTTATCCAGAATAAGCTGTTCGTAAAAACGAATTAGTTTTGGCTCGCAAAATAAAACCATTTCAAACTTAAAAGCATCCTCGCCATATTTAATCCAAGAATTTTGTAAATGTTTATTTTGGTGATACCCGCCCCTTAAAGCCGTCTTATGCTGGTTAAACCTTCTGAAACAAAAACTTGAAGATCCAACATACCATTTACCAGATATGGTATTTAGTATTTTATAGACCCCAGCTTTGTACTTACTTGGCATAAGTTACCTCGAATAGAATAAATTCCTTGGAACCCAACGAATCGGAGCCGTCTCCCTGTCCTCCTGGGCGGCCAAGTCAAAAGCTTGTTCATAGTCCTGTTTCAAGAACAAGACCCTAGCTGGATCTACTTCCGGCTTTTTGACGCTAATCAAATAAGCCAACCCTGCAACCATGCAAGGTATAAATCTAAATGGAACGTCTTGGATATTAACCCCAGTTCCAGCATCCTGAATCCTTCTCATTCTCCAGTACACCATTGTGTAAGTGGTAGATGAATCTGGGCAAGGCCAAACAGTTACGTTAGGCAAATACTGTACATAAACTACTGCCCCAGCCGTATGAGAAACCGCAGTCGTGCCGTTCTGTCCACGGTAACAGTTTGTAATCGTATTGCCAGATATATTTGCGTACCCAATAATCTCGTTATCAAGCTGTATATAGCCGCTTGAGCGAAGCCCAGTGACGGAACTAAGGGTAAGAGTAGTATCTGTTGCCGCGCACGTTGTAGCGAGCGTTATAGTCGTTATATCTGAATTGCCAGTTTGACGATTAAACCAGGCCTGAATAGGGCGTCCAGTCGTTAATTTGTTAGGTATAGTGGAATAGGTACTTTCACTAATACGGCTTAAATTAATATCTTGCTGATTGCTTGTGCTGGCGTTGCTTGTACGAGTAACTAAATCAAGAATATCTACAGTGTCATTTGGCACTGGATAAAAAGCCTGGCCAGGAACCAAAGTAACAACGCATTCCTCAACTGTCCACAAGTTAATCCCGCGGTTAGCCCATTCCACCGCCATAAGATTCATTGATCTTCTTGCAGTTCTTAGGTCATAACCTGACCGGGATTGAAGACCACAGCGCTCATACGCCTCCTCTACTAACTCAGTAAAGTCTAGGTTAAACGCTGTAGATCCACTTGTATATGCCATTACTTCATGCCTTTTAACGTCTCAGCCAATCTAGCACGTTTACCAATTGTGCCCGGCTTTTTAGCAGCAGCAGCAAGTTTCTTAGCTGGTATTGTTTTGCCCTTCTTGACACCCAACTCTTCACGAAGAGCACCGGGCTTCTTGATGGCTTTTTGAATCCACTTCTCTGCCATGATTAATTAGCAACATTAGCTGCTGATTGTTCCTGAGCAACTGTTTGTGGAGCTTCAACCACTGGTGCTACAACTGGAGCAACTGGAGCAGCTACAACCACTGGCGCTTCTACTGTTGCAACTGGAGCCACTACTGGTCCTTCAATTACTGGAGCAGCAGGTTTAGCCAATCCTAAATGATCTTCAATCTTCTCAAGCAATGCTTGAGTTTCTTGAGTTATTGCGCCGTGAGCAGCCTCTTGAGTAGCGGCTACATGCTTAATCAAAGCATATAAATGCTCAACGTTTTCTTCAATATGCTTTAATAAGCTCATCTATTTCTCCTGGTTTTAGCTGCTTCAATAAAATCTTGATCTGTTGGGGCGCCTTTAGATCCTGGCTTTCTCATCTTTGCACCACGCTTTTGTTTAGCATGTATATTGGCATAAAGACCAGTAGAGCCACCCTTTTTATAAACCTCTACATCGTTCGGATTATCCGTCCTAGTAATGGTCTTTTCTTTGGGCATCTTGGACGGGCGAACAGCGCCCATCCCACGGCTGGCCATCATTTCTTTTTAGCCATTCCACCACCGCACATAGCTTCTACATGCTCATGGTGCTTTTTATGATCAGCCTTATGCTCGCCATAAATCTTATGGTGATGAATATGACCGCCATCTTCCAACTTTTCCATCATGTGCACATTGTGCGTATGAACTGGAGTTGGCTCTTTCATTAATTGAGGATGATCGTTTTTCATAATTAATCCTTAACAAAATTTACCACGAGTTTTGCCTTTTTGAGCAATACCGTCTGCACGAGCTGAAGCTGTTCCGCCAGAAGCCATCTTCTTAACAGTCTTGCCGCCTTTTTTCATGGTATTGACTGGAGCGCCGGTACCAATATCATTGCCCTTCATTTTAGGCATTTCATCACGAGTATGACCGCGCTTTTGAATAGCATGCTCACCGTGCTTAATATCTTTGTTAGATCCCTTTTCTACGTCCTTAGACATAGTTCTTGGGCCCATTGTTTCACCGCCCATCGCCATCTTCTTTTTCATATCTTCACCTTTAGAAAATTTCTTGCCTTTATCGGCTTGACTAAAATCTTCCCCAACTTTCTTGGGGACTCCTACTTTCTTGGCGAACGAAGGTGAATGAGCCAACGCCTCCATGAAATTGTGCTGAGCTTTAGACTTACTTGGCATTCCTAACCTCCATAAGTCTATCCAATTTTTCATCCAATCTATCAAAACGATCCAAGACCCTTGTGATATCGGCGTGTACTTCTTGCTTTGTAACGTACTCTTTAGCAATTTCCTCTCGGGTTCTGTTAAGAAGGATGGTAACTCTTTGGAGTTCAGATTTTGTTTCATCAAACTCCCTTTCCTTCGTCTTAACGCCCCAGGCAATTAAACCTAAGATTATTGTTAGACCAGCATTCCATATGGGCATAAACTGTTCCATTTAACACTTCCATGCTTCTTTGTATTTATCCCACTCTGGCTTATCTGCCGAAGCATACAAATATTGCGCTGCAAATTCAAGTAGCGTAGGATCATCTCTAAAATGTCCTAAACCACGATTGCAATGATTACATAACATTCCACGAATTTTACCGGTTATATGGTCATGATCAACAACTAATTTAGTTTCATCTCCGCATATAACACATTCTTTTGTTGTTGCTTTAAGCTCTTTTAAAGCTTCATCCGAGATAACATCTCTATGTCTACCGCGGCAATTTTCATTTCGATAAGAAGCACGGCAAGAACGACACCAGCTGTCAAAACCTGATTTAGTTTTATTGTGTAATGGGAAATTAACCGCATCTAAAGGTTTTTCCACTTTGCACTTGGTGCAGCACTTAATTAACAATTCCATGCTTTTAAAGACAATGCTTTACGCGTTGACTCTCCTTTTTCGTCTTTCATTGGACCAGGCATACCACTCATCCTGGCGCAAAATGAATCCTTCCTGGATCCGCCTTCAGGCTGGGGAGGCTTTAAGTTCATCCCTTCCTTTTTAGCGGAAGCTCGACCCTTAGCATTTAAGCCGCCCTTTGGGTTCTTACCCTCTTTGCGTTGCCATGCAGGGGTCTTAGCCATTATGTATTTCCTGCGTCTGCTGCGTTTTTAATCAAATAACCTTCTTGCGAAACTGTCAAAGCCGCAGTACCGGTACTAACTTTTGCTTGCAATTGAATGTCTGTTTTTTCCGGAACAGCCCTAGGCATTACTCGCTGTGTATGGTAGTTGTTTGTAAACGGAGCCACAACAGTAACGCTAGATACCCCTGCACTACTTGTTTGGTAGTTTTGATACGTTGCAAAACCTGCGGGGTTGGCGTTTAAGCTGGTGTTAATATCAATCCGGCTCAAGTAGAACGTATATCCGGCGGGAACCGTGTAAATGCCCATCAAAGTACGACCATTACCTGCTGCAATCTCTGCATACAACGTTGTATCTGATGTATCTTTTAGCGTAATGTTACCAGTAGGAGCGCCACTAGCAACTGCCATACTATTGATACGGAAATAAGACTTAACCGTAGTTACAGACGTTGTACCATTAAGCTTTATATTTTCAGAAATTTGGTTGTAATTCGCATCCAAGCCGTTGATGGTTATCAACGAAGTTGCATCAGCACCTGTGTTAACAGAGCTGACAAGATGCATTTGAATAGCAGATGACGGAAAAGTATAGGAGGTATTACCTTCCCACACAGGCACAAACGATGTACCTACCGCTGTTTGATAACCATAAATGTTTAAAACACTATGACCATAAATTTGACCGCGTGCAACTTGCAGGTCAAATGGTTCCGTCTTGTTTTGACGTGTTGATGACGATATTATGCCGCCGCTAGATAACGATGTTGCCATGAATAATCTCCTTAAAGGTTAAAGATAGGGGCCGAAGCCCCTAGAGATTAGTCAAAGTTACCGTATGGGTAAGCTGAGCTTGTACCAATATTCATGTCATTTTGGTTGTAACGCATTGTTACTTCAATTTGACCTGATGTTGGAGTTGTTAAGCCAGTGTTAGTAATTTTAAGTGTTACAACAACTTGACCAAACCATGCTGGATCTGTACCAACTTGTGGGTTTTGGAAGTCTTGTAATGTTGCACTAGCATAAGGCAATTGTGAGCCAACATAAGTTGCTGTTCCACGAGTAGCTGAAGTGATTGCAGCCATCGTAGCATATACACCAGTAGATGTAGCAAAGTTGTTAGAAACATAAGGCTGAATTGAATTGGCTGTTACGCTTCCATCAGTTGGCAATGTACCAACGTCAACAATCACATCAGTGATATTGCAAGAATAAGGAACATAGAAAACTACGCCGCGATAAATAGTACCCGTAGCGTCAGCAGTTGGAGCAGAAGCTTTAGTAGGTCCGCTATTACTAAATACGCCAGCTTGTGGGGTATAAATAGTAGCAATACTATTTGGGATGTTGTTAGACGCAACAAAAATACCAGAGCCGCCACCGTAGTTAGCAGTATTAGGTGTTGTTACAGAAAAATCTAATAGAGCCGTTTGAACGAGGTCTGTATAACCTACATCTCTAATAGGTCCAAAACGGTTTTGCCCAGAAAGAATTGGGCCGGAAAATGTGGAACGTGCCATGACAATAAGTCCTTATGCAAAAGTTACCTTGTTAATCGTTGCATCGTCTGCTGGGCCAGTGGCAACAAGGCGAAAACTCCCAGATGCACAAATAATACACTATTTTTGGTGTGAGTCAAGAAGTTTGTTGGACTTTTTAAGATTTTCTTCTTGGGTGATTACTCTTAAATTCCAAGGTACATGGAGACCACAGACTTCAGGAGAAATCAAAGGAATGATATGGTCAACAACGTATCGCTCCCCCGTCATTTTAGTTAATGTTTGCGCATGTAGGTATAGCTGGCGCATGGCTAATTTTTGTTCGGGGGTAATCCATTTAGGTGTGGCGTTTTTATGTCTGCGCCTACGAACACTTACAAATGCTTTATAAAGTTCTGGATTTTGCGCTTTATATTTTTCTCTGTGAAACTTGCGTTGTTCTATGGGTCTCGCAGCAGCTCTAGCAATTACCTGTTCTTTATTACGCTCGTAGTATTCTTTCTTAGCTTTTTGCCCTGCATCGGACTGGTTGTACTGCTTAAAATATTCTGCACGGGTTTCATTTCCTTTAACCCATTCAACCTTTAAACACTCCGTGCACGAGCCTTTAGTTTTGCGTAAAGCTATATGACCATGTTTGCACGGTTGTCCAGTGAAATAGTACTTACTGCCGGTTTTCTTTGCTTCTTCTCTTGTATTTGGGTATTCCATATTAAATCCTGTATTACGACACAGGTAAGTATAGCATAAAAGAAAAGGGCCCCGAAGGGCCCTAGTTACGTTAAAAACTAATATTAAATTAGTAAGAACCGTATGCGCCTAGTGGATCTGAGTATCCAAAAGAATAACGCTCTCTTGATTTGTAACGAACGTTCCCTGTATCGAAGTCCCCGTCCATAGAATTTTGCAATGGTGTACGAACGAAGTGCTTGAGGCCGTTAGGTACGTCAGTTGTCAAGAACCAAGCATTAGGCGCTGTCAAGAAGTGGTTAATTGTGTAACCATCTGGAACAGAACCATTGTTCTTGATTGCGTTGATATCGTTGTTGTTTGTACCAACACGGAGTTCAGTTTCGAGCAAACGTGTTGCAACGAACTGGAGTGCTGGAGGAACAACCAACTTCTTAGGCTTAGCGGCGATCAAAAGCCCACGCTCGTCTGTCCATGCGGCGACCTGAATAACAGCATTTTCAAGGGCTGTTTCGTTCAAGTCAGCAGGAGTAGAAGGTGTGTTCGCGTTTGTACCGCCGTTCACCAATGGGTGAGCTGTAGAGAACAAAGACTGACCGTCACCACCAGTGTAAGCGCCGTTGAAGCCGTTATTTAAAACAGCAGCAGCTTTAACTTGCTTGGTGTAAGCCATTGCGCGAGCAAGACCTTTTGTGTAACGAGCAGACAAGCTGTCATACAAGTTATCTTCAATAGCTTCTTCTGTTAAGGAAAAGCCAAGAGCGATAGTCTCGTGTGTATAGCGAGCTGTCCATGCTTCTTGTGCATTGTCATAAGCGATGGCATTGCCCTCGGCCTTAACAGGTGCTGCAGAGAAACCTGACAGTTTTGTTTCTTCTTCGAATGAACGCTCAGAGGTCTCTGTTTCATAGATCTCTTTGTGTTCTTCGCCGTAGCGTGCGTACTCTAATCCAAACAATGCGTTCAGTCCAGGGAGCAGCTCTTTGAGCAGTTGTGCGCGTGAAATTGCCATTTTATGTTACTCCTTAAACAGCGGTTGCAGTGTAATACTCATGTATACCGAAATTCAATTTAACAAGAACTTCAGGATAGTTTGTAAACACAATGGTTGATGCGGAAGGAATAGCTGTTACGCCACCCGGTACTGCTGGAGCTACGTTTAAAGTTCCAGATGTTGCGCCGGCTGAAATAGCTGCGGTAACAAAAGATCCAGTTTCAATTAACTGTCCATTAGTTGCTAAGTAAGCTACGTCAGCACCTTGCAACACGTTACCGTTAGGTCCGGTTGTCATAGTGATAGTAGTTGTGCTTGAGCTACCAACAGCAGAATAAGACTGAGCTGTATCGCGAACAATATCAACAACACGGATTGGGAATGTGCTTGTTGTCAAAGTTGCAGAGTAAAGCAATGCGTTAGCAGAATCACCAGTATTGACGTTACCAGTGTTGTTAATCATCTGGTAGTTTTGGCCAATCATGGGGATGCTTGCTGATGCAACAGTAGTTCCAGATGAGCAAACAACAGCTTTGAAAACTGTGTCAGGATCATCGCAAACAACTGCTTGTGCGTCACCAGCTAAAGTGCTTGCTGGCCAATATTGGCTGAAACGCTTTTGCTTAGTTACTGGGTCTGTATAGTTACAGCCAAGGAAAATACCAACCATGCCTGATGCGCCACCACCAGTAGAAACTGATTGACGGTTTACAAAGCCTTGGGTAAGGTTAACAAAATCGCCGTAAAAAATACTGGTAGCGTAGCCGTACTGGATAGGCAACTGACGAGTTGATCCAGAAAAAACTTGTCCACCAATAAGATTTACAGGCTTCAGGCCGTAAGGGGCCGATACTGTAGGATATGCCATTTAAATCTCCAAAAAAAGTTTACTGACCTTTGCCAAAGCTAGTCGATGATCTACTTTCTTTAAAAATAGGCATACGACTGTCACTTTGACGCATTAAATTGTTATCTACTGCATCTGCGTTTGCTTGCGTTTGCTCAGCATAATATTTCATCTGCTGTGAATCAAACTCAATTGGACGCTTGCATAGTAACAATCCGCCAATCTCGATGTTGTCTTTGAATCGACTTTCGGGATCGACTAACAGTGTGAATTTAGGCTGCTCTTCTATGCCCACCGGCTCATATCCCTCACGGAATCTCGTACTGATATTCCTGGGATCTGCTTGATTTAGCATAGAAACCCGAATCCATTTATAACCGTACCCCGGCTGTTTGTCTGGCTCAGGAAGTAACTCAGGGGGCATCCACTGTTTAGGACGCTCAGAGAGCGCACGAGTTGTCGTTTCACGGTCAAGTTGTTTTGCATTAGCCATTTGTTAGGCCTCCATTTTCATAAGTTCACGGACATATTGCTCATTAGATAACCCAAGCCTCTTCGCTATAGCGACTTGAGATATGGTTAGCCTAACCTTTTTCGATGCAGTCGATCTACTTGCGGGAGCTACTACCGTGGCCGGCTTTCGGGGAGCGTCTTCCCTAGATGGAGCCTGGCTTTCTTGCGATTCCTCAAAATTCTCTGGGAATCTTTTTCGCATAGTCTTGTCCAACTCTGCGTAATATCTGTCAGATCCAACAACTATACCACTCTTCCTGAGCTTTTCGTGGAGCCCAAGAGCTGATGCAGTCATCTCTTCGTCTTGTCCGAACCAGGGATTTCTGCTCTGCCATTCCATGACTTTTTCATCTGGTTTAGCAGGTTGTTGGTACTGTTGTTGCGTTTGTACCTTAAATTCTTCTTCTTGTAAAGGGGGTAGTTTAAAACTATTTGCCTTTTCAAGTTGCATTGTTGCTTTAGTTAATGCTTGCTGAGCCTCAACTAACTTATCAGATTCGCCTGAATCGTATGCGTCTCTATAGGCTTTCTTGGCCATTTCAAGCTGCATTTCAGAAGAGCTTTTTACCGCCGCAACATACTCTTTTTCTCCTGAATTTAAGAGTTGTTTGATGCGCTTATTCTCTTCGTGTAATTTCTGCGCTGCATCTATAGCTGCTTGACGTTCGCGTTCTGCTGATTCTGCGCGTCTACGCTCGTCATTCCAAACTCTCTTCATCTGGATTAGCTTATCTTTAGCGTCTTTGCTGTATTTGTCTAAGTCATCAACTTCGACTTGAAGCTGTTTAACGCGCTCAGGATCGGCAGGTTTTCTATTCCTATCTTCCTCTGGCGTATCGTCTTCAATCTCAATTTCTAACTGATCTTCTGGTTCTTTTTCAACCAAATCTTCTGGTTCTGGGAACCCGCTTGCTGATTCAAATGTTGCCATGTCCGGCTCCTTTATTTACGTCTAATTCCTCTTGGATCTTCAACTACACCCTCAACAGAGTCGTCGTTGATCATCCTCATCTCTCTACCATGAATAACTAATCTGCTACCTGCGTTGGGGCGCACAAGTATAAAGTCACCCTCTTTACACCACGGGCCAGATGGGAATCTAGCTTTGTCTTGGTAACAGTCAGGCCCTAAAGAAACTACAAATAGTACTGTTGTCAGTAACTCTTCGTAATGAACTGTAGTGTCTGCCTTAGCTATACCACTTTCAAACTCCTTTTCCACTTCTGGTATGGCGCAGAGTATGCGATATCCAGAGGGCTTTGGTAGCTGTGTTGCCTTTTCTTCTGCGTTTTTATGAAGAATGGCATCAAGATCAACTGCCAAATTTAGGTTTATGTCACTCATCGTCCAAATGCTCCACTTTTTGTTTAAGGTCTATGATGATTCCACATGCAGCTTCAAGACCTCGCAACTGGCCGCATATGTATTTATATTCTTCATAAGAAGTCGCATTACCCCTGGCCAATGCTTGTTCAAGCATGTCAATACGGTCTTTGTACTCCCTTAAAAGAAAGTCTAAATTCTGGTCCATTATTCACCTCCCTGTTGTGGTGTTTGTTGATTCATTTGAGCTTGTTGTATCTTTGAATCGTGCTCCATTCTTTTGTGTAAAGTCTGGGCTATCAAGCCTTCGCGGCTTTGATCTTTTTCATGCTCATGTTGAGCCAATGTTTTAACAGCATCTTTTCTGATATCTGCTGATCGGAGTTGTTTCTCCATCTTCATTTCAGCAGTAGCTTTAAGTGCGTTCACATCTATCTGCTTCATTTGCGTAGCTGTTTGCGCCGCAATTCTTGCCTTTTCAATCTCTTGCTGAGACTGTTTTAAAGCAATATCAGCTTGATCTTTTTGAGCCTTGCGTTGTTGCTCGGCTTGCTTAATAGCAATCTCTTGCTGTTGCATTTGAACCAATGGATCTTGCTGTTGTTGCTGCGCTTGCTGCTGTGCAACTTGAGCTTGGTTAGACTGAAGCAACCTAGTAGCTGCTTGTGCAAGTATCGGCGCAAGTCTTGCCTCAACTTGTGGGTCAATTGGTATATCTTCACCGGACGCATCTGTCTGCGGCGGCAATGTCATACCAAGTTGTTTCTCAATCTCTATTCTGTACTGGAATCCTAAGTGCTCATTAACGTGAGCCATCATAGCGGCCTCTAATTGCTGAGCCATTGGGTTATTCTGTAGCAACTGCATGATCTTTGGATCTTGCATAGCCGCCATATGAACAGTAATGTGAGATGTATGATCCTGATATGCAAACGCTTTGACCGGCTTCATCATAAGAACGTTTTGGTTCTCTGTGATTGGATCCATTGGGCGCATATCTTCAGGTAAAGGTATCAGCTTTGCCGCATTTTTAATGCTCAAAACTTCTAACATTTGCCTATATAAGAACGGCATATTGAATAATTGAGGCTGTTGCTGCGCTAATTGCATAACCGCCTGGTATTGAACGATCTTTTGAGCCATTGTTGAGGCATTTGGATCACTCACTGGGATCACATCTACGCTCTCATAATCAGACTTTTTAGCCCTTTTTCCGCCGACTTCGGGCTCATAATCGTAATCTTCAGGCGCATTTGCAGCAATAATTTCCTTTAAAAGCCTCAATTCTTGCTTTAAAGAGTAGTGAATACGAGCTTGAACCGCAGACATTACCTTAAGTGTGCGCTCTAATATAGCTAATGTTGTACCAACTGGGGCTGCCGCAGACATATCGCTGACCTGAAGATCTGCTGTATTAGCAAATCTACGTCCTTCTTCAACGATCTGATTGAGCAACGCCAGAAGAGTTTGGCTTGGCTCTTTATATGGCAACGGTACGATGTTGTCTTTAATAGATCCACTAGGTACGTCCACATCTCTGAACTCGCCCGGTGCAATTGGTGTATCGTCACCCTTAACGCGTAAACCTCTGGTCTTAAATCCGCCTTGTAAATTAGACAGTGATCCAGCATCAACCAATTGGCGAATAATAGAAGTTCCTGATTTTGCATATGCTCCAATTAAATGGATCAAACCAAAACAATAGAAACCAAATCCAGGAATATATCCATAATGTACAAAGTGCTGGCGCTTTAAATATAAGCTATCGTTTTCTTTCCAGTTACGGCGAATAGCCAATACATTCTGAGTACCTTTCTCAATAGTAACTATATAAGGCAAACCAATTTCTGTATGGTTTCCGTGTTCATCAGTATGCTCAAATCCTTTTAAATTAAGATTTACACTGACTTCAAAGATCTTATATCTATCATCAGACGTAGCTCTAAAGCCAAGCTTTTCTGCGATTTTCTTTTCTACTTCATCCAATACATTGACTGGATCGCCTATATCTATATCTCGATATACCCCAGCATCTTGGAGTTTTCTAATTTCATTTTCTGTCTTGCGCATTACATGTGTAACACGCTCTGCATTTTCTAAGCTAGATGCGCCGTAAGGTACAACTACATCTTCAGCAGGTACATATAAAGATACTTGTCTTCCAAGTGTTGGATCTTCGTATACTTTCTTAAAAGCATTTCCAGCTAGACCCAAGCCCCACAACATTCTTTCTGTCTCAGGGCGATACTCAGGCATCTTTTCCGTCAACTCAAGATTCATGTCATCTTGAACGCGCTCGGCAGAGTCTTTTTTCTCTGGCGTTTCTTTTCCTATAACGTGAGTCTTAACAGGACCAGTCGCAGGAAAAATACTCATCATTGTTTCGGCTTGGAACTTAACCAAAGCTTCAGCTAATAATGGGTGATATACACCACATGCGCCTTCCCAGGGCTCTGATCTTTCTTCAATCTTTAAGCCCAATAATTCTAGGCCGTCTACATAAGTTTGCAGCCAATCTTTCCTGGCATCTATGTCATTACTAATATCTTCTATTAGTTCATCAGCAATAATTTTTAATTCTGATTCATCAATTAGATCTGCTAAGTTTTCATAAAATCCGCCTGGTGGACCTGGATCTGGCTGATCCTCATCTTCTTCTCCTGGCAATTGAATTTCTATTTCTATCTCTGGCATCTGCTCCGCTAAAGCTTCAATACCTTGGGGTGCTTGTGCTAATGACTTATCTATTGACATATTAAACCTTAATAATAATTGGAGCGTGGCCTTCTTTTTTTGCCGTTAAAGAAATATTGGAGTCAAAGTCTACCTCCGGCATATTTAATCTCATTCTGATTTTATTTAATGTATATTTTCTATTTATATATTTATATTCGGCGGTATAAAAATCATAAGCTACATTATCTGGAATATCAAAATAATCATTTTTCTTGTCTTCTGATTCTTCTCTAGTTAGATATGTATCGCCCCACTCTATGAGTCTTTCTGATGAAAATTGAGGCCTTGTCCTCCATAACAACATTTTTTTATCATTAGTGGCATTTTGCAATTCATAAAATTCATTATAAAAACGCTCGGCTAACTGAGCTTCAGCTTTAACAACGTCATCGTTTTCTACAGCATAAGCAAAAGTTGTATAAGTAAATCTATATATATCATGATCGCCAATTTTGTTTATATGATTAAACGCATTGGGGGTCATGAATTTTTCAGCATCTTCGCGCTTTAATTCCATAAATGACCTGGGCTCACCATCCACACAATAAAACATTTCAGATAATTTTTTATCAAGCTCAAGCGCAGTAGAGGGAATCCAGTTTGGATTGTATTTATCGTCATGCTCTAAGATATTAAATTTTTTAATATCTGTAGCAGCCAATGCTGTACCACCTAAAGCTGTTGCGCCTAAAAAAAATCTGCGTTTCATAATTTCCCTTAATAATAATTGGCCCTGCGTCTCGGACGATACTCATCTTTTTCGTCAGAGTCTAAACTAATAAACCCACCTTTTCTAAAACGAATCAATGCCTGGGTGCTGGAGTCAACCAAGTCATCGTGCGCAGCATTTGGAAATGAAGCCATCTGCTCAATAACTTCATCCGCCCACCGAGTCTCTGGAGCCCATACTTTACCAGACCTAAAGAGATCAGTCACGCTATTCATACGAACAAATTTATCATTACCACGGCTCGGCGTAAAATCTTCTACCGGAACCCCCATTCTACGCAATTCAAATATCAATGGACTACCCGCCGCCTTAGCCTCGATCAAACAACAGTCCGGGCTGTACTCTTTATACATAGCTAATGCTTTTTCTTTTAACTCAGGGAACTCCATCCTCTGCTGAAAAGCATCCAATAAAATAATATGAGGATCTTCTATATTCTCATCCTTATAAAATATCCCCCAAGTCGTACAAGCCGAGAAGTCACTTCTCTCACTCTTAGTAAACGCCGTATCCCAGCTCTGTAATATAAACTCACATCTCGGCGGCCTATCATCGCTCCATCTTTTCCACCACTCCCTCTTAACTAAAGCGCCTTCCTCACCAGTCGGACTTTGTTGATACTGCGCATTCCATTTAGCCGGCGGTAACTCCTCTTTTAAAGCCTCTAATTCTTCGATACTCCAGAACTCAGGCCAAAGCGGCTTACCAGTAGGCATAATAGCGGGCAACTCTATCAGCTCCCACTGCTCTCCCTTTTCCCTCATTAACGAATCTTTAAGTACTCGACCCGTTAAATCCGCCTCACCCCACCTGGTCATCACTATAACAATCGACCCGCCCGGCTGTAAACGCTGTCTCGGTCCAGACGTATACCACTCATACACTTTCTGATAAACCTCCGGATTTCCAGCAGCCATAGCAGCTTCTTGCTCACTATGCGGATCATCAATAATAAGCAAATCCGCGCCCTTACCCGTTACAGTACCCCCAACACCAATAGCAAAGTACTCCCCGTCATGGTTAGTAGCCCATCTACCCGCCGCTTTACTATCTTGTCTTAGCGCAACGCCAGGAAATACCTTCGCATAAGCCTCAGAACCTACCAAATTCCTCACTTTTCTACCAAATCCAACCGCTAAATCCGCCGTATTAGACGTCTGAATAATCTTTTTCCCAGGATATCTACCCAAAAACCAGCTCGGCAGCAAAAAAGACGCAAATTCCGACTTCGTATGACGCGGCGCCATATTAATAATCAACCGCTTTATCTTCCCACTAGCTATCTCTTCAAATTTTCTAGCCACTAAAGCATGATGCCTTCCCGGAATAAACCCCGGCCACATCATCTTTACATAATGTATGAAATTTTCCTGCGCCTTCTCCCGGTCCATCGCGTCCTTATAGACCTGGAAATCATGAAATAACTTCTCCTGCTCGTTTATCGGCAGTTTTGCAATCAATTCAGCTATATCACTCAAAAAAGAATCTCACTTATAGCTATAAACAAAACAATCAATATAAACCACATTACTCAATATTCCTAAAATTTATATATACAGGCCGAATACTTCTCTTCCCTTTCACTTTCTTTAAAACACCCAACTCCACAAGCCGATCAACCATATGGCTCGTACTCCCTATACTTTTTACCCCCCTTTGCTCACATATATCCCTTATAGACGGACTATATCCAAACCTCTTCCACCACTCATCCACAACTATAAACACTTCCCTTTGCGCCGGCGTCATATCTTCCTCCAAACATTTTTCAAAAGTTGTCCTCTTTCTAACCGCCATTTCGCGATTTATTAATAACTTCGTTTTCAAATCTTCTCGTTTTATCTTCATATTAATACTTTATGGTGGGACCATTATTACCGTTATAATTGTCCCCCCTAAAAGTTCTAAAAATATACCCCCCATGTAATACTTTACGTTTCGATAAGGGGGTGTTTTCCATAAAATCACTCCGATTTGTCGTCAGAATTTTTTATAGGGGGTGGGGTCAAACTTTCTGATGACGATAGGGTGTCTGGAATAGTATGTAGGTCGGATAGGGACTCCTGAACGCCAAAAGGGGGTGTGGGGGGTGTCTTGGTCGTCCCGGATAATTCATCGAGCAGTAGGTCAACTTCCTTAACGTCAACGTCTATTGCTTGGCTCTTTATCATATCTTTAAGCTCCTGCATAATTTTTGATCTAGCATCTGCGCTGTTCGTAATATGCGTTACTTCCTTGCGTTCGGTGAATGCCGAGACTTCAGTTACTGTGCCTAGAACTTTGCTTGCGTTGATCTTTGCACTGTGTGAAGCTTCTGGATCTATGACAACTTGAACTAATGATTGGATAACGAGAGCCCTTAATTGTGCAGGTGTACGATGTTTTTCCGCTTCTATCGCCAGCGAGTAGGCTTCTATTTCCGCCCTGATTCGTGTATCAGCTTTAAGCTTACTTGCATTATCTCCAATTGTTTTAGGTGTTCCGGTTGCGTTATATGCGTTTCGGTAAGCATCTGCACCGGTTAAACCGAGAGCGACACCCTTCGCAAAATCTTTTTGTTTTTGGGTTAGTTCGCCGGGAACGTGAAGGATTTGATCTAATGGGATTTGGTTTAATCCTTCTTTTACTTGTTTACGGCTTAGACGTTTAATTGTTTTAGTATTCATACTTCCCTACTGTCTGAGTTAATGTATTAGACGTGATTATATGGGAACAATCAGAGAAACTGTATCGCTTCGCTATGAATAAAAGCGCGCGTTAACCAATTAATACTTTGGTTCTAAGGGTTTATAGTAGCAAAATAATTGCTTGAGTAGTTGAGAAGTGTAGAAAAGTATGATAAGCTATGCTTTATCGTGATTAAGCGATACAAAGTAAACCAAACCAAAGGAAATACAAAATGTTATTAAAAGCTAGATTCACAATGACAGTAGAAAACTTAGATTTAATCGTTAATCAATATCAGAGTTTAAATGGAAAGGTTAAGTTCTTAACTCAACCTGCATTTAATAGCAATAGTGAAATCGTAGGCGAACAGAATGAAATTATGTTTTTTATTGGATTTGTTGCAGGACTAGGAGTACATGACTTAGAGCATGTTAATAAAGCTTGATAGGTAACTTTATAAGACTATTCCCGGCGAGTAGTCTTATGAGGCATAAGCCTAAAACCCAAAAGGAACTAAAACCAATGCTAACACTATCAACAGAAACTCCACAAAGCTACTTCACGCCTAAGCAGGCTCAGTTTATTTGTTACCAAAACAATGCGGATGAGTTAGACGGATGGACATATAAAGTAGAAGATGTAAATAACTCTAAGGGATTAGTAGTAATCCGTGTTTATGACGAAACCGGGCATCCTTTAGGATATTTTTAATTTAGGTTAACTGATGAGACTTTAATAGTCGAAACCGCTCCGGCGGTCTTAACCAAATAAAAGGAAATAAACCAATGAAAGATCATTTATATATTGGCTCAACGCCAACAGATGAGGATTGCGCTCAGGTAGGCTCAGAGAATTATGCGAACCGTGCTCGCGCAGAATGTAGACTTTTTGCGATACAGATACTTAAACACTATCCCGAGCCAGAAAAAGGATACTTATCAATAAAGGCTAATTCGCACGACTTCGGCACTTATTATGAAGTGGTTGCAGTTTATGACGATGAAGATGAGGACTCGACCAATTGGGCATATGACGTAGAAGCGGACGCGCTCAACGTTCTATCTAATTGGGATGAAGAACTAAACCCTGCAACTGTTCCCGCCTAAGGTCTACTGATGAGGCCTAATTGGCCGAAACCCCTTCCCGGGGTATAGATCAACACTAAAGGACTATTAAAAATGTATATTCCAAAAAGAGCTTATAAAGAAATAAACCGGCGACTAGAAGAAGGGCAGACGTACATAGATGCCATTAAGTACACCGCCTATTCGCACGGACTCGAACCCGTAGAGCTTCGCAAAGCATACGAAACGAGAAGCCACAGACTAGAAGTATTGGACAATTTATCCGTGGCAATTGGCATGATATTGGTCTTATCTATTCCCGTATCCGCCTTTTTATTTAGGGGTTAATTATGATCGCATACATTAATTCACACGCACAACGAGAAAACGGAATAAAGGATAGCTTCTTAACTATTTCCGCGCCAGTAAAAAATGAGCCCTTACCGTGGCAACTTTTAGGGCTTCAATTTACCGGCTCGGGTTATGGCTCGCGCATCCCTACCCAGTACAAGGTGAAATACTTTGGAAAGTGGAGAAGAGTTTATTGCCGCATTTATTCCAATATTGGGACTTTATACATTGGCAAATTATCGGATAACTTAATTATCAATATTAATGAGGGATAAATTATGCACTGTTTAATTTTTGACCGCTCGGGCGATTTGCTTGCTAACTTTTTGCTAGATGATAACGATCCATTAGATTGTGACTATTACGCGGAAAGGTACGGGAACTCGCACGGCGTAGAACTTGAGGGAGAGACACCCGGCGCAATGATACCGGACGGAACAGAAGATTTGAGCGTAGTTATCTTAGAAAACCCTGGTAACCGGGTTGTAGTATGGAATTCTCACAATTACATGATTAAACAAGAGGAGTATTAAAAATGAAGACTTATAAATTTTACGAGGATAGCGGGCACGGTTGGCTAAAGGTTACATTTAATGAACTGCTAGCCCTAGGTATCGCCGATCAAATTAGCCACTACTCATACATTAAACCCAGTAAGGACGGCCAAACGCTTAATTGTTACTTAGAGGAAGATTGTGATTATTCAGTATTTGAGCGAGCAATGCAATCCCGAGGCATGCAATGGAAGGTTAAATCCTACCGCTCCGAGCGCTCCGCAATTCGTAATTATGACAGTTATTCTCGCGTAATCAAAACCATATCAACTCAAGGAGCATAAACCATGAAAAACCAAATTATTAACGCGCTTTACACCTTCGCCAACAAACGACCAGGGCTAGAACCCCGCGACTATATTAGAAGTTGGGACGATAGCGAAGGCCGGGCAACATACCGCGCAGAATCCAGGAATATAACCAAAGACCTAAACCATGCCCGCGCACTACTTCGCCGGCTCGAACTCTCAGGAATCACCGCCGAGGAAATAATCGAGGCATCAAAAGAGGCATTCTCCGGGCGTTTAAGTATTTCAGTAACAAATGACGGGATTGTTAAAGTGTCCTATTGTGTTGGGCAATACTTCCCTACTGAGTACAGAAAGGCAGTTGCTAGCGTATGCGCTCGCGCATTATGGAGCTACTGGCGCGAAGATTCAAAAACCGCCGATAGTATTAGACAACTCGCCCGCCGTGAATTTCCCCGTGCTATCGCTCGCGCTTACTTTAATTAAGGTCTAAAAATGAACAATCCAATTATTGCTTATCATAAAAAATCAGAGCTTCGCGGTTGGTCTGAGGTATGCCGTGATTCTATATATTGGGAAGGTTGGCACGAATTCGACCGATCAATGATAGAAGAGCTTCTTAAATCAGGGGAAGAGGTAATAACCTGCGGTTGGAATATGTACCAAGTAATTAAGGAGGCCAAATAATGTACAAAATAATTGAAAAGAATAACCCGCTCGCCGTGCACTGTATTTGTGACACCCTAGAACGCGCCGAGTACTGGATTAAACAAACCGCCCCGGAATATTGCTTAAAGGGTTATTTTATGGATAAGACCTTGACCCCGGAAAGCTTCACAATTAAAAAGGGTTAAACAATGTACACCGTAACCTATAAAGACACAAACGGCGGACTGTTCGGCGATTCTATGGAAACGCGGACATTCTCTAACTACCAAAGTGCCCGAGTATTCGCCCGGGTAAAAAAGGGAACTATTACAAGGGTTAAACCATGAAAGAGATTATCGAAAACCTTTTAAGAATTCAAGAACTATTAAACGATCCGGAAGCGGATGATTACTTCACCCATAACGAAATCGACAGACTACTAACCCAAACGCTAGAAAAACTAAAGGCTAACCAATGAGAAAAATTAAGATTGAATTAACTATTGAAATAAAAGAACATGATTCCTACGGATGCCAAAGCAATGCAGACTGGGTTTATAACACTATTGAGGAGCAATTAGACCCCGGAGAATCAATAATTGATTACAAAATAACAGACGAAAAATCAGATATTACAGAAGAGGCTAATTAATGAAAACACTATTTCACGATCAACTACACGCGCACCGCACCGCTCGCCGGGCTCAGAAAAACGAACCCGATCATAGATTTATTGTCGATCAAGTTATTTGGGGAACTAATCCGGCCTGGATTATCTACCGATTAGACTCCGCCGGGCGAATAATTGGCCGTCTCTAAAATTCACGCCTGAGTCAGGCTTACTAAAAAAGGAATTAACAATGAAAAAATTTATAGTGTATATGGTTCGAGTTGAGCACATTATTTACCCCATAAATGTAGAGGCAGAAGATCAGGAGGAAGCGGAAGAACTGGCGCGCAAAAAATGGGATGACGGGGATTTTAATTCAAAAGGAGAGGTTGTATACGGAGAAGAATTTATAAACCAAGTAGACGAAATAATGGATGAAAAATGAAATACACAATAATTACAGGTAACCCAGTGGACGGATTTAGGTCGATAGGTATATTTGATAGTAGCGAAGATGCAGTCGCGCACGGAGATATGCAGAGATTATTCCACGACTATTCAATTATGGAGATTGATGAAATAGAAAAACACACGACTGTTACGCGCAATGAAATGATTCAGGCTTTGATTGATCGAACGCTAGAAAAATGGAATAGTAACGACCAAAAAACCGCGTTTTTATCTAGTTTTCTCAGAAATGGGTATGCAGGATTAGAAAAATTAAGTGATGATGAATTGATCGAAAGGTATAACCAATTATGAACGACTTACAACGCGCAATACTTAAAAAAGTATTAGAAAAAGGATACACCCTAAACCCGATGGAATATTGCCCGGACGGACACTATACCGATTATGATGAGTGGGACTCGGTTAACCTGGGCGATGGATTTGAATTTGATATTAACTTTTATAGTGATGGACAATATTTTTATATTACCGCCTACGATTTAATTCAAACCGACTCAGGAATGATGACCAGAAACAATCAGAGTTTTTTCCATTTAATCAAAATGCCAATAGTGGAGGTAGTATGACAGTAGCAGAACTAATTCAAGAGCTTTTAAAAGTGGACGATATAACCAAACAGGTATATACATTCAATGACCACGAACTACGCCCGGTAACAATGGTAGACGAACTATCAGACCGGGTAGATATAAACCTGGGAGACATATTATGAGGCTAACTAAAAGAGATATCATTGAAAATTCAATTATCTACGAATGGGAGTGGCTACAAGAACGCGCCCAGGATGACCCAAAGGTCTACGAGGATGCAATTAAGACTATGCTCCGTTACGGGTTTATTGGTTACGAAAAAATGGATAACGATTCCCTGATAAATAAAGCGATTGACACCGGACAACTAATGGAAGATTTATAAATAAATCATACAATTATTCGCATGATTAAAGCCCTTTTTACGATTGATCTAATTGAGGACGAGGACGGAAATGTTCTCGTTCGTTCTAACTATACCGGCGAAGGCGAGGCAGTAGAGGAAATAGGACATGATATCCTACGTCAGCTACTCCTTGCCGAGTCTATTAGCAACGGAAATATAACCGTTCAATCCCTGCATTATTTAGCGCATATTCAATAACTGATTCAGGCTTAAACCGAATTTAAGAACCCCTACCCGCCTAGAATAATCGTTCGCATCTTCGCCTACTGTATCGCTCATCCAGTATTTAGAGCCGATTTCCTTGGCTATTTTCTCCCCCGTTCCGCTCGCGTCATTGTCAGCAATCACCACGATTGGGTCAGGCTTTAATGATTCAGCTATCTTTTTCATGTTACTGGCACTGAAACACACATGTATTCTGTACTGGCGCTTCATACTTTTTAAAGCTTTACGGATACTAAGCCCAGTAGCATATCCCTCACAAAGTATATGAACCCCCCCATTATCAAATATGAACTCTGCGTTACTGGTTCTTTGACCGAATAGGAACTTTTTCCCGCCGTCCTCATCAATTAATTGACATCCGACAATCGTATCGTTAACCCTCATTGGTATAACTAAAAGCCGGCTTGAGTCACGGTTATAGATTAAACCCTCCTCCTCATCAAATCCTTTTGCCTTTAAATAAGAATGAGTCCCGATTTGGGATTGGGATATGATTGATTCCGCTTTTTCCTTAGCCTCCTGATTCAGTCTTCTGCGCTCCTGATCTGCTTTGTCGATTAATTGCCTGGCCTTTTTAGCATCTATTTGAATATTTCCTGATTCAGGGTTCCAAATAGACACTTCTGCATCTATCGCATGGTTCTGGATAAATGCCATATTACCCATGAACTTTACCGCTCCATTCTTTTTATTTGGGTGATCTGTAGTTGGATATCTCTTCCATATACCCAGGGGAGGCATATGATTTACGATAATCCCGTGCACCCTACAAAAATCAATCAAATCCATTTACTTCCTTTAGTTTTCTCTGCAATGCCAGGCCAAATGTTTCAGGCTTAGACGTACCGTAATCCGCCCATACGTCTAGTATTTCCTTCTCGTTTAGATCTATCCATTCCCGCGGGTTAAGTTGTTCCATCATGTCATAGATAGAGCTTAGACAAGTAGGGCAAAATGACATTGGCAACATTCCAAAGTAACCCTGGATTCCGCCTTCGTCATCGGTATAGTCGCACGAACAAGCCGTACATTCGTGCTTTTCTGATTCATGGTTCATGTATTCTTTTCCTTAAAAAATTCGTTAAAAACTTTTGCACATATTTCATCCCATTTGTCTTGTGAATATTTTTTATTCGTAGTATTTTCATCTTCAGTTATAGGTACCCAATTGTCATTCTCATACTTGTACCACCAAGGTTTACCGTCTTTATTTCCCAGAAACCACATGATTTTTCTCCTTTAATTTAGCTTCTATACGTCTTGCATCAAGTAATAATTGGTCATGGTTATAGTCAGGATCGCCTCTGTATGTGCCGAAGATGCCAAAGATATCCTCGTCTGTCAGACTTACCCATGTGCATTTTTTAAGGCGTTCAATCTCTGCCCTCAATTCTTCATTGATTTTGTGTTCTTCAATGCCTTTTCGGATTAACTCGCTAGTCACTTGCGTTTCACGATGTTCCCAATCGCTGTACAACATATTGGTTCGCGCAAGAAACTCAATCTTTTCATTCAGGCGTTTGATTTCCGCATCTTTGTCATAGTAAGCAAGAGTGCAGTTGTCGTAGTTCTCACAACAAGTATCAACCATCCCATTTGGGCAAACAGTTCTGTTCATGTATTGCGTTCCTTTAATTTAGCTTCTATTGCTTTAACCAAATCTCTTAAAGTACCGCCTTCTTCCCAATCAATATCATCTTCATCAGTTAACCCTACCCATTCTTTAGTTTGTGGTTTGGTGTAGAGAGGAATGTGGTCATGTTGAAAACAACCATCAACTTGTTTGCTTGTGTAAACAGTGTGTTCATCTTCACTCATCCATGCAACAGGCTCACCCTGCTCTTGCTTTGGAAACGCTCTTGCACCACCTCCACAAATTGGACAATCAATTTCTTGCCATCCAAGTCTTGCTAACTGCTCACCCTGATCTTGCTTGGCATTCATACGTTCTAATAATTCAGCCGCTTCAACAGATACTGGGTCGCTATTTTCATATAGAGCTTCAATCATTTTTTGAATGTAGCTAACTGAATCATCTTGCTCTTGTGTTACTTCTTTAGTCATGTGTTACTCCAAAATGTTTTTTAATTTCATTTGAATAATCAGCAATAGCCGCTAATAAAAATGTATGTTCTTGCTCAAAATGCTTATTGATATAATGATTTGCTAAATTATTACCGCACTCAATACATTCTTTCACAATCAACTCGGCAAACTTATGGAGCAGTTTAGATTTGTTGGTGTGAATTCCAGCCTTAATAGCAAGTGCTTTAATTCGTTTGTTTATTACTTCTTTAGTCATGTGTTGCGCTCCTTGCATAGTTGTACTATCGCTCTGCCTACTTCAAATATATTTACACTTCCTTTGATTCCACCTTTGGGGTCAACAACCTTAAGATGACAACTTTCGTCAAAACAATTTTCTATATCTTCATCAGTTAACCCTACCCATTCTTTAGTTGGTATATTCTCTATAAACCAATCATTCATCATTTTCCCAACTTGATTCCAGTTTTCTGCTTGTCGGTCAATTAAGTGCCAAGCAATAGATCCATCCATACCCTTCCAATTTTGTTTAGTATCCATTTTTTTCCTTTAATTTAGCTTCTATTATTCGGGAAATGACATATAACTCATCAGCACTGCAATCTAATTCCACGGGCGATTCCATACAAGCCTCCCAAATTTCCTCACCCGTCAACCCTACCCATTCTTTAGGATGAGTATAGAGAGTAACTCCGGCAGATCCGTCTGTAACTTCTCGCCATATGCCATCGGTAAACTTTGCAAACTTACCCATAGGCTCACCTTGCTCTTGCTTTAATGCTTCTTCTAAGGCTTTAATTGCACTTTGAGCTTTATCTGCCCAGTCACCATCAACTATTTCATCGTGCCAATTACATCCTCCAAAAACTTCAAGTGCTTGTTTTATTGCTTCTTTAGTCATCTTGCCCTCTTCATCTTTTTAATATATGCCTTGATTCGCGAGTCTACAAACTTCTCTACTTCTAAACTAGGTTGCTTTGGGGTATCTGATAGGTTCTTAGGCCATACTCCAAATTTATCCTTATAAGTATGAGCTGCTCTGCCCTGCGACCACCCAGAATGCTCCGTATACCACATCAGTTGTGACCACCATTCCTGCTTATTCTCGCGGGACATAGTAGCCAACTCAGACATTTCACCCGGAACAGATTCAACCTTATTCCTTCTCTCCCTTACATGCCCGCAATGACTGCATACATCCATATATCCAGGCATATACATAGAACATTTAGGACACTTAGCTTCTTTCTTTTCCTTCTCAGTAGGTTCTTTCTTAGGCTTTTCCTTACTGTCGTTTAACTCACTTACGCCGTTCTCATATACGTCTTCCCATTCTTCTCTGAACCTGAGATAGTTACCGCTATGATCTAGCCATACCGCAAACTTCTTTGATTCCGGGTCATCCTGATTCGACCTCATCACGCGCCCCATCTGCTGAATGTGACTTGATAATGATTTTGAAAAAGGACGGGCTGATACGCCGATCATTACATCTGGAACATCAAATCCTTTTGTTAAGATATCCGTAGCTATTAAGCCGTGAATCTCTGTATCCGGCTTACTGAACTCCGCTATAACTTCCTTCTTGAATTCGTCATCATCCTTATAGCTGATTGAGATAAAGTTATATCCTTGCTCCGCAAACTTCTGGCTTAAATCTATTCCGTGCGCTACCCCAGAACAGAAAACAATCGTCTTTCTTGGTGCTCCAAATATCTCATGCGTTTTCTTAATCCACTCGGTAACTATATCTCCGGTGATCTGCATTCCTCTTGTTGTTGTTTCTTTCTGCGACCACTCCCCCGCTACCTTTTTAGCCCCCTCCATATCTATCTCTTTGGCTACAAATACTCTAAGCGGTACTAATACGCCTTGATCCACGAGATCTTTTGTTGTTATTGTGGATACTACATTCTGGTATATCTTGCCGAGCCCTTTGGTAAATGGTGTAGCCGTTAAGCCAATTACTTTTACATCTGGATTGTTCTTAATAAACTCAACCGTCTGCTTTCTCTGTTGATGTACCTCGTCAACAATCAACAAAGATAAGCCTGGAAATGACCCACGCTTTTCTAAGGTCTGCGCCGAACATACCTGGATATTCTCATAAGGTCTAAAGCGCCAGTGGCCTGACTGCAATACCCCATGCTCTATCTTGTACTTATCTAGGCGTTGACTGGTTTGATCGCAAAGAACAATCCTATCCAATATCATTGCTGATTTGTTTCCCTTCGATCTAGTGGCTTCTAAGAGGGCAATAGCCATCTCAGTTTTCCCACCTCCAGTGCCAAGATATAGGATTTGACTTCGGTATCCTTTAGCAAAACCCTCTCTTAGCTTCTGAAGTCCAAGCTCTTGATAAGGCCTAAGCTTTAAACTAGACATGCTTAAGCCTTTTTAAGCTGACGTTGATACCTCGCTATCGTCTTCTTAAGCTGAGCATTCTCCGACTGGAATGTATCCCTGCTCTTTGTTACGGCCTTGAGCTCGATCTTTAATTGCTTAATCTCATCTCTTAACTCTTGGATTGTTTCTTCTGCAAGCTTTGGATCTGGTGCGGATACGGTTGCCAGTTGATCGGATAGCTTCTCGTTTTGCTCCATTAAATAATCTATTGTTTCTTGATCTTTGTTATGGACTGGGGCTACTTCTACCTTTGGCTCTACTTTGGTTTCTTTGGTAGACCTGGTGCGCTCGTACTCTTGCCCATCTTTGGTCTTAACCGTTATGCTCTTAGGTGCTGTTCCGGCTTTGTTCCTGATCTTGCTGACATACGGCTGAGATACGCCACAATGCCTAGCTATCTCTGTATCTGTCCAGTCTGACCACTCAAAATCTTCCACCATCTTCTGGGCGTTCTTGCACCGCTCGGCGCGAGTAGGGGGCTTACCGTGAGCATTATTGGCATTCATGCCCTTTAGCTCTGCATCCCTCTGAGTTCCAGTTAAGACCTCTGCGTTTATGTATTCCTCTCCGTTCCTAAGTGAAGCATGGATACGGTGAAATCCATCTGCTGGCCATACATCTGTTCCATCGTGGAAAACAATAATAGGAGGAAATATAGTACCGTCTGCCATTGCTTCGGCATATTGGGTAACTGTCTCCTGGTCAAGTGCTCGGGATTGTGTGTTGCCATCCATGCGGATAGCTGAAATTAGTACGTCTTTAATCATTATTATTCCTTAGAAAAGTTCCAACCTAGGTAAAAGTACATCCATTTAACTTGGATATTCTTAGATGTATACCGTGCCCCGTCCCAAACAAAATCCAATCCGCGCATTTGAATATATTCCTCAAACTTCTTACGCGCCGGCTCCATATTAGTCGTTACTTTCTTTACATTCTTTTCCATGCTCATCGCCTTCTTGTTGATTTAAAAATATCTTTCCGCATACCGTACATCTGTAGGCGGGTTTAATTGTGTGAACTATCTCGCCCCTCACGTTCGTGCTTCTCCCCAGATATGTCCTTATCTTCTCTATCATCCTTCTCCTCCTTGTTTTTATCCTTAAAGATTCTGTCCCAATTACTTGAATACTGTTCATGATTTGTTGGCCTTTGCTTTGAACCCTTTCCCGCCTCTCTACTCATCTTGATCTCCCTCTATCATTTCATCAAATATCTTCTGGTCAATATAATCATCCAAATCTTCCTTGCAAGTAAATCCTTCTGTCATATCTAAGAACTTACCTTCCTCCCATTTATTGCATAACCAGTTGTAATGCTTGGAATCCCTGATTACAAAAGCATCATTACGAACTCTTAACTCTTCCATTGCTTCTGAATGCAACATGGATAGTTTGTTGTAAGACTGCTCAAAATGATCTATAACAATTTCCCTTTGGCGCAATAAAAGCTTTTCCAGATCTGCATGAGTCATATTTAATGGATCATTTATCTTTGCCAAATACTTTCTAAACTCTTCAAATTTTTCGCTATTCATTAAATCCTCCTAATATTAATATTACATAACAGAACACCGCCACTATCCAGATCGCCGATACAGTCAAAACGCCCATAAGTAACAGTATGTCTAATATGTCATTCACTTTTGACTCCTATTGATTCCTGCAAATGATTATCCATGCGTTGCTTAGAAAACTTAATTTCTTTTAACAGCGTCTCTAACTGCTCTATGGTGTACCACCCCTCAGCGATATAGAACTGTGATGTGCCAAATACCTCTACCTTATATTCATCCATTTTTTGCCTTTATTGCTGATTTATAACCCTGCTCCCACGTTTTGTAATGGTTCTCTACAAAAGGATCTTCTTTTAAAAATTCCAATGCTTCCTGAGTTTTCTTCCATCTATGATGGCTACTCTTATCTAGGAAATCTTGTAGTATCTTTATTGCTTCTTCTTTAGTCATTTAAGTTCCTAAAATGTCCATGCCTTACGTTCCAAAGTACATAGCACCAAGCATAATTAGGAGTGATATCTCCATCCATGTACTTGTTAACATTGCTCTCCACTTCCGCCCAGTCAACTGAAACCAATCCGTTTTTATCTATCATCGCCACTGCGCTATTGTTAACTTCAGCAAATTTATAGTTATTACTCATAGAACCCCCTAGAAAGTAAACCTAGAAAAGCATAAATCAATATGCCGTACAGCGCGAACAGAAATACCGTATCAGACGTCCAATAAGACTCAATACCTAAAATAACCCTCTGCACCCAATCCTGATCCGGGTTGTAGTGGTTCTGTTTAGGCTCGTAATAAAGGCCAATCTTGACCTTGCCAGTGTCATAAGGCGGTGTCTTCAATGCGCCTCCTTTAATAATCTCTTTAACCTGCGTTCCGCTATTCCAAAGGACTTTCTGAACGCGTAAGTAGCCTTCTCCTCCTCCATTCCCGCCTCCACCGCTACTGTCGCTAATGCCATGCTCAAGCCCGATAGAATGTCCCGCACATCCGCCGATGCTTTTGTCGCTAATATTTGCAATATCTCTACTGCTACCTTTTCTGATGCCGTTCTTTCTGTCATTTCTTTTCCCCATAAAATAACTTCCTTTTTAAATCTCTATACGTCTTCAGAAGGCCTTTTACTTCCAACAAACGATAATAGTATCCAATCTTTCCCGTATTATTATATTTAGTTTTTAGCTTTTCAATACGAAAAAGTAATAATAATTCACAATCTAGCATAATATATCCTCCTTAGATGTGATGGATTATAACACTACTAGGTGTGCTAAAGTGAAATTATTTATAATAAAACTACCTAGAACGATAGTAGTATTTTTATAGATTCTTTTTCAGTTTGATCTATTGTGTGTTCACAATCTTCCCAAGGGGGAGTAGTACAGTTGCATAACGGCTTATATACGCCAGTAGTAAAAACAACTTTAGATTTCGTATTGTTTGTATTAATAGATAATTTTCTTTTGCCAAAAGTTAAATGAGATAACTCGGCAGTATTATTCTGATACCTTTTCGCCCACCCAGGCCGTAGCGGATAAGGTATACCAAATGCTCTGGCTGATGTAGCAGTAATAGATATATTATCTGGATAGTACTTACTTAAGAAATCTTTAAGTGTAATTATCATTTTTAGTGAGCCAGAGTGAGTGAAGTGATATTTAGAGGAAAGCTATGCCTATAGGAGACCTAAGCCTCCTATATAGCATTACCTGAGCCGTCGGTCGTTCGTTTCAACCCGTATCAGGGGAGCTGTAAAGTTGTTCGCCAGCTCCTATCTTCCAACGTTATCTGCTCAACATGCAGCGTTCCCTTACCACACCGTCGGAAGGCATCCCTATCGTTGCCACCGTGTACCGCCTCATTGAAGAGCGGATTGGTATAGCTATTTTCGAAAACACTCTATCCCTATGCGTCCGGATGGGGATGCTTCTGTCCGGAATACAACACAAGCCAGAACCGTCGTGACTCTGCTCCTCAGGGACTACGCTTTCTAAACCTTTTCAGGCTACCGATACCATGACGTATGACGGCTACTCGCTTCCTCTACCCTCGGTATGAAATCTTTTCCCGATAGACTCTTATGTCGGGTAACGGCAGAAAGCAAAAAACCCTTACTGAAAGATACGAGCTTTAGGCTTGGTTGCCGCATACAAGTCTGCCATACCAGAATCTTGTAGCTTTGACGAAGCCCGCTCCTTCAGTAAGGGTTCGGGACTGTTTCGTTATATGGAACTACAACGGGTTACCAAGCCGTTGATGGGGGGAGTATATCAAATAATTTCAGGTTATGTCAAACCCAAGTAAAAATATATGTAGTCTTTTACACGGGGAAATAGTTGTTGGTGCTCACATAAAGCAGTGTTTTGTTACCAATTCGACTCTAATGGATCATAAAAAAATGATTATTAGATTACTGGCGCTAACCCAGTAAACACCAACAAGAATGAAGACTGCTACCCGCTGTTCACAGAGCAGGAAACCTGCATTTCTCGCAATCCTCATACTTGTTAGCTGTTGGCAAAATAAGACTTTCTTAATGCATCATAACAATGCTCCGCCTCGTATATACCAACAAGAATGAGGACTACCTTTATGTCTTTATCCCGTGGCTGGCCTTGTCACAGCCCTTTGGACTCGGGTTAAAGCTGGGCGTCCCCCAGCAATCCTCATGCTTGTAAGTACTCCCCCAGCAGTTGTAGCCGCCGAGGGAGAAGGACAACATTTGTCCGAACAAGTATGAAGACTCGGAGGCTTTTATTTCAGTTAGCCACGATGCCTGAACACACCGTTATTGTGAATCTTCATACTTGTTAGTTTGGGACGGCTCGCATAAAGCAGCGTTATTTTGTGCCTCATTACTCCAAGGAGATACGGCGCTAACCCGTATTACCGCCCCAAGGTTTTTATTATAAGCAGAAATATTAATCCGTTTCTTGTTGGGGCATTTTTTACACTTAATCCCCTGGCAAACACCTAGTTGTTCACACCTTGTAATCTTCATAAAAAAATGGGGATGCCGCACGACACCCCCAAAAGTTCAACAGGAACTACCAATGAAAGACTATATTCTACTCGCATTTTTTAAGCATTGCTAAAGCTTCTTCAACAGAATTTACTATCGCCAGTAGCCCTCCCGTCCATTCATTGAAAAACTTCTGTTCCGCGTCCGTCAGCTTTCTAGCACTAGGAACTTTTTTACCATCTTTAACTTCTAGCAAAAGGGTATACCCCATATACCCCACCAAAAGATCCGGTACTCCGTCACCCATAGTGATTATTCTTACAGTAGCACCCGCCTTACGGAGGGCGTCCACTATGTCGTTTTGATTGGCGTCAATTCTATTTGCATATCTCATATAAATATTTTACAACATATTGCAAACGGCTGGATATATGTGGTACATTACACTCCCTTGCAATACATAAGGAACTAACAATGAAACATATCCACGCAGACTTAATACATGCTTGGGCAGATGGTGCTCAGATTCAACGGAAAAGAAATAATGAAGATTGGGATGATGCTCCTTATCCAATTTGGGATGAAAATACTGAATACAGAATAAAACCAGAATCTAAATCAGATTATGTTAGATATCTTGAAATGCCTATGTTTTGGGGATATGTCGAAAGAAGACCAGAATCAAATATGAAAGTTGTATTTGATGGCGAAACAGGCGATCTTAAATCAGCGGAGGTGCTTAAATGAAATTAACAAATAAATTTGGCTTGCCAGAAACCATAGTAAACGTCTTAAAGCGCCCCACCTATTCCAAAGGTAAGGCTCATATATCTGCAACTGAGCTCATAAACTCACCAAAGATCGTACAGCTTAAAAGAATGTATTGGGACGAGCTGGAGGAGGATGCAAGCTCTATGGTCTGGTCTTTGTTTGGATCTGCTGTTCATAACATCCTAGAGCACGGTAAAGCGGATAACCATATCGTAGAAGAAAGAGTACACGTTACCCATGATGGATGGAACATATCCGGAGCAGTAGATCTTCAGGAAGTATACGAAGACGGAATAGTTATTAACGACTATAAAACTACTACCGCCTGGGCAGTTCAAAACGACAAGCCGGAATGGGAAGAACAGCTAAACATCTATGCCTGGTTATTACAGAAAGCCAAGAATAAACCCGTCAAAAAGCTTCGTATTGTGGCCATAGTGCGCGATTGGAGCTCAAGGGAGGCCAGTACCAAGGAAAGCTATCCACAAGCCCCCATCGTGATCCTAGACCAGACCTTATGGCCTTTTGAGCGGGCAGAGTTATTTATAGACGAGAAGTTAAAGTTACACGGCGAAGCTTATTTTGAATCTGAGACAGACGGAGATCTACCGGACTGTACGCCAGAGGAGATGTGGGAGAAGCCAAGTAAATATGCTGTTATGAAAGATGGTGGATTAAGAGCAAAAAGCGTACACGACACTTTAGAAGAAGCTCAAAAAGCACTGCCGGAGAAGGGGTATTCCATTGAATGCAGGCCCGGAGAAAGAACAAGATGTAAATCTTATTGTCAAGTATCAAAATTTTGTAATCAATATAAAGAATACATTAAAAATAATAGCGATCTTTAATATGTGGGAATTTGTGATATTATTCCCACATTTAAAGGGGAAATAATGAACATATCTCAAGAATATTTAAAAGAAGTTTTTATATATAAAGATGGAGTTCTTTTTTGGAATGTTGATAAAAGAAAAATGAAGATTGGAGAAAAAGCAGGTAGAACAAAAAAAAATGGATATTGTGAAATTAGATTAAATGGAAAACTTTATGGCACTCATAGATTAATTTTTTTAATGTTTCATGGATATCTTCCAAAAATTATTGATCATATTGACGGGAACCCTTCAAACAATTTAATTTCAAACTTAAGAAGCGCAACTCATGCAGAGAACATGAGAAATTCAAAAAAACCAATTAATAACAAATCAGGATTTAAAGGAGTTTATTTCAACAAAGAAACAAAAAAATGGATAGCTCAATGCGTTGTTAATAATAAAAAACATCATATAGGAAGCTACGAAGACATTCATGAAGCCGCAAATGCAATTATGAGTTTTAGAAATAAAAACCATAAAAATTTTGCAAAACACAATTAAACAATTTCAACAATACAAGGAACAAAAATGATCTTATTTTTTATTGCGATTTTTCTATTAATCATTCCAATTGGCATTGGATATGCTCTTCATTTTAATTATTTAGACAGTATAAAAACTCAAAATACATTTAAGAGCGGAGATAGCAAGATACCCGAACCAGTATTTAAGCCAACAATACCGGTTATTGCGGGCTTAGTTTTAATGCTCATATATATTTGTCTTGAGTCCTACGTTATCGTACCTGCTGGCCATATCGGCATTCAGGTTACGTTTGGTACGGTCAATCAGGCAACACTTGGAGAAGGATTACATTTTGTAAATCCATTATCTAGCGTACAGAACCTGGACGTTCGTTTGGTATCAGCCAAGCTTGTAGGATCAGCGGCGGGTACTAAAGATCTACAGCAAGTACATACCGATATCGTTGTGAACTACCGTATATCCGGCGATAAAGCGGCTCATATCTACAAAGAGTTTGGCCTGGATCTTCAGGATAAAGTAGTTATGCCCTTTGTTAACGAGTCCTTTAAAGCCATTACCGCGCACTACACCAGCGAGGAATTAATTACCAAGCGGGACGAAGTATCAGCAGGAATTAAGCAGGAGCTCTCAGACAAACTGGGAAAGTACAACATAGTTGTGAGCGATATTTCTTTGGTGAATTTCGGTTTCTCTGCCGAATACCAAAAGGCTATTGAGGCAAAGGTAATAGCAACCCAGAGCAAGCTCCAGGCCGAACAAGATCTACAAAGGATTGAGGTAGAAGCCAAGCAAACCATTGCTAAGGCGGAAGGTCATGCTAAAGCTATCCAGATCGAAACAGCGGCTATCAACTCCCAGGGCGGACAGTCATACGTTCAGTTAAAAGCCATTGAGCGTTGGGACGGGAAGATGCCACAAACTATTGCCGGAGGCGCGACACCGTTCGTGAATTTGAAATGATTGAAGATCGTGAAGATGCATATGAAGACCTTATGAAGTTCTTGGAAGAAGGAGAGTCCGTTGAGGGAATAGTCTTTGGAGAGTACGGATGGGGCGGGTACGGAGAAAAAGAAAATCACAAAGTTCAAAAGAAAAACCAAGGAAAACTAATGACATTGGCTGAGGCAGAGCCACTGATGCATGGTTGGACTTTCTACGGAGGCTACGGAGCACCTGAATGCAATGCGATCTATGTATGGACAAATAAAAGGATTATTTGGGTAACTCAGTACGATGGTTCTACCACCTTGGATTCCGCTCCACGAGATCCAATTGACTGTATACCTGATATGCCAGGCGGATAATTAACAAAGGAAAACAAAATGACAGTATTTAAAAAACTACAAAAAGCACGAGCAGAAATAGCTCACAAGCCACTCAAGAAATCCGGCAAGAACAAGTTTGCAGGATATGAGTACTTTGAATTGGGAGACTTCATACCCACTGCTCACGACATATTCGAGAGTCTTGGATTGTGCGGAGTATTCAATATCAACTATGAAACTGCTACGCTTTGCATCCACGATGTTGAAAGCGGGGAAGTGGTTCAGTTCTCCTCCCCAACAGTAATGGCAGAGAACGCTAAAGTTCAGGCTATCCAATCAATGGGATCAACCCACACCTACTATCGCCGTTACCTTTGGTTAATGGCCTTAGAGCTTACCGAGCACGATACGGTAGATTCATCCGATCCAGGAGAAAAGAAATCAGAGCCAAAGCCAAAAGCTGAAGCTCCAGTTGTTAAAGAATCAGTTGATCCAAAGACCGGAGAGATCAAGCCTCCAGTAAATATTGAGGGCGAGAAGAAGGAATGGAACTTTAAGGTCACAGCAGAGCCAGGAGCATCTGTAGACGGATGGATTCAGATCGTCAAAGACGCCGCCGAAATAATGCTCAGCGCAGCACAGTCCAGGACTGACGTAACAACTATATTCACAACCAATAGGAATATATTCAACAAACTTAAAGAGCTGAGCGCGCAAGAGCATACAGCTTTGATGGACACATTTAAATCTAAGAAAGAATCATTTAAGGAGTAAAACATGGCTAATCAATATCCAAACAGCGGGCGTTTATCAACAAACAAATACAAGGAAATAGGCGATAAAAAGCCTGATCTAGTAGGCGATATCACAATGACCAGAGAAGCCCTTAAAGGCCTATTAGACGAGCATCCAGATGACGAAATAGTTATCAAGCTATCCGCCTGGAATATGAGCGGTAACTATGGTCCTTGGGTTCGTTTAGCCTGGAATAACTATAAGCCAAAGACTGATGCGGCTCCAGTACAGAAGGCTATTCCAATAGACCCACTAGACGATTCGATACCATTTTGATGGACACCATTCAATATGAGGCGGTAAAGGTAGCATTAAAGCAGGATAAAACCGGCTTTATGCTGACCTTAAACATACATCCGGACGAGATACCAAATGACTTAATTCGTGACTTCGTGGGGGCGCGGTATCAGGTTGTTATGGTACGTCTTGACGGGAATAATCAACCAATGGATCGCAAGGAGAACTTTAGAGATCCGGTTAAGTTAGCCGTTTTGCTTTGCAAAGATCCCGATTTTTCCAAGTTTCTTTACGAGACTTCTCAAAGCTTAGAAAAGGAAATGACGGAGGAGGACTTAACCAATTGGTTAAAGCTTGAACTCAATATCACGTCCAGAGCAGATCTAAAGAACGATGCAGAGGCTACTCGGCATTTATACACAATTAATCAGGAATTTAAAGCATGGAAACAAATCTAATCCCGTACTCGGTTTACCTGAGCTCGGAAATACATAAAAAATTAAAGGAGGCGGCGGAAGATAGAAAAGCTTCTGGAATAGTTAGAGATGCTATTAACGCCTATTTTGAAAATACGGACGCGATGAACACAGGATACAACAGTGCAATAGGAGATGTAATTGACATTATCGCCAAGGACAAACTGGTATCTGGGCTAACTATCAATAGCAAAGAAGTCGATATGCAGTTGATCAATAAAATCTTAAAACTTAAAAGGAAAGAAAATGGCAAGAAAAAAAGAGGGGCTTGAACTGCTCCAGGCAAAACAAGATCCCATATCTATCGAGAAGATTACCATGCTTGACTGGTACGCCGCACAAGCTATTAAACACGTTCAGCTCAGCGAGATGGAGAGAAGTGCAAAACTTATCTTTGACTTTGCTGAGGCTTGCCTGAACGAGCGGACAAAAAGGATTGGGAATGACTAATGAAGAATTAATGCAGTTGATGACTGATATGGATTTGCATGAAGGTGGTATGGAAAACTGGGTTCTTGATAATGCTTGGTTGCGGGTGGCTAATGCAGTTGAAGAAAAAGAACGTGAGCGTATAAAAAAACAGAACGCACCCGAGATTGAAAAGACTAATGCTTACATAAAACAACTAGAGCTAGAAAAGATGGAGTCTGACATTTTGCACAATGAGCACCTAAAACTGTTGGGCGAAATTAAAGCTATGACAGAAGCATCGAGATCGGCTGAACGTGAGGTGATTCTTGATTTGGTTGACGGTTACGCAAAAAACAACACAGACCTAGTTGAGGCAATTCAAGCAAGGGGACAAGAATGAAGATTAGGGTATGGCGCAGACAGATGACCAGAAGGGACACAGGTTTTGTAAGATCATTGGATAGGTTGATGGATCTAATGGCATATCACTCGAATAAACTTTCAAAGACGTTACAAGATGTTTATACAAATTCTTTACGAGCAAGGGGACAAGAATGAATAAAATAATTGCACTAAGAGAAGGAATGGCAACTGTTGGGGATAACGCTTTAGAGTACATGGATGAATGGAAATCGGAAATGATTACTAGCTCCAAAGTTGTGATTATTTTTAGCGATGAGGCAGGTGCTTATAACACCTATTCTGTTAACTGCAATATGGCTGAAGCGATTGGTTATTCGACACTTGCGCAAGAGATGTTGCTTAATCAGATAAGACCACAATGAATAAAGAAGAAATAATTGAAGTTGCTATACAGGCGGGAATTAAGCATAGGACAGATGAATTTTATTCAGAATTTTGTGATGGCGTTTATTTCGATGACCTTATAACCTTTGCCAAACTAATAGCAGAAAAAGAACGTGCGTCAAATCATGCATACATTTATGAATTGGAACGTGATCTAGAGGTGGCGCAAGACAAGATTAACGATTGTCTTGTATGTCTTAACTTTAACCCTTTAGAGGCGGCGCAAGATAAGATTAAAGGTTGTCTTGGAATTCTAAACTATAACCCAAGGGGTAAATAATGGGTGATATGGCTGAAGTGTGGAAAGATTGGAAAGAATACAAAAAGGAACGTAAAGATCGTTTAGGGATGCCATGCCCTGATTGCACCATTCGCTTACCAAAGGCTCAGCCAAAGATTCTCATGCCAAATCAGAAGTGTTGGTGTGGTTATGTTGATAAAAGAAAGAGGGGACAAGAATGAATTTTAATCAAGGTAAATTAGCTGAAGGTCTTGTTGATGAAGTATTACAAATAATTCACAATTATGACGATACCCTTTACATGGCAACCGTAATTGGATGTTTGGAGTTGGTGAAGCAACAGTTAATTAATGATGCTATGGAGGAAGATAATGACTAAAGAAGAAGAAATAATTGAAATTGCTAGACATGCAGACCGAGAATGGGATTGCGACAGAGATATGTTTGAATGGCTTGAAACTTTTGCCAAACTAATAGCAGAAAAAGAACGTGAGGAATGTGCAAAGGTGTGTGATGCGTATGACAACGGTAGATATTCAAATGCCGCAGATTTGTGCGCTGAAGCAATCAGAGCAAGGGGACAAGAATGATTAAGCTAACCTACGAACATATTTGTGACGGATGCAAGAAAACGCTTGATACAGAAGTTTATGAATGCAGTGACTATCCTGGAATGGAATTTCCAAAAACACACAGAATGTTTTCATTTCATTGGCGAGGATTAAATGCTCAGCTTTGCAAAGATTGTGCGGCTCCTTTGTATGAAGCACAAGAGCAAACTATGAAAATAATTATTGCTAATAGGGATCAAGACATTTTGATAAATTAACTGACGAAGAAAACGTTATATTTTTATACTTTGATAGGAAAAGAATTCTTGAACAACAAACTATCCGCGAAAGAAAGACAGTATGTAGGGTTAGTTAAAAGCTTACCCTGCTCCGTCTGTGACGCGCCAGGCCCTTCAGATGCTCATCACGTTAAACAACATAGACAATACACCGTTGTTGCTTTGTGCAGAGATTGTCATACAGGATATAATGGATGGCATGGAACCAAAGCATTTTGGCGAATACGTAAGCTAGATGAATTGGATGCTCTTAATATAACCATTGAAAGAATGGTTGAATTACTTAAATCTTAAATACTACATTTACTTTAAATATTAATACTTATAGAGGGGACAATTATAACGGTAATAATGGTCCCACCATAAAGTATTACTTTTTCATAGACAGCCTAATACTTTCTGCTCTCTGTGCTAGATCAGATATCAATCCTTTAAGTCTTAAGACCTCATTTGCCTTCTGTTCTCCGGTCAAAGATGTATTGTTTGGATCTTGAATATGATTCAACTGCTTACGAATGTTAGCCATATTCTTAGACGTTGCATCATACATTTTCTCAAGCCGGATCAGATCGCCCTTCTCTTCTAATATCTGCTGAACCTTAGAAGAATCTCCAATCTCAGCATAATGCCTCATATCTGCATATGCTTCGCTGATAGCCTGGTTATTCTGATAGAAATCAGTAACGTAAGTAGATTGAACGCTAGGTAGTTTTTGCACAAAACCTAAGCTCATCCGCTTTTGCCAATCCGCATCCGCATAAACACCATTATTAAACGGCATCATTGCATATTGAGATGTAGTCGCTATAGTTCCACCAAGCCATCCTAGATAGCTTTTAATCATGTAATCTATCTGTACTGGAGACATTTCTGCCTTGCCGCCGGAAACAGCTCCTAGGGCCTTGGAAACGCCTCCTAGACCCTTTGCCAAAGCACTGGTTTCATTGGTCATACGTTCTTGCTTAGATAACCGCTCCATGCCCGCAGTTTCAATCGGCGCATTGGTAAAGGAATCTTTATTAGCATAGACGTCAATTAAAGGCTTAAAGAACTGAGGAGTAGGATCCATAGAGAAAGTCTGGAACACCATTCGTCCAATACTCTCTCCAAAGCGTTTTCCTTCTACGTCTTTATCTACGATCTGCTCCAAAGACCGCTCGGCTAAAGTACCAATAGATCCAAATTCAAACGGCTTAGGAATGCGAATAACTTCCTGGGTTCCAGGTATCTTAAACCACCAGAAGAAATCACGATCCCACTGCTCGCGCTTCTTAAAGTCATCATCATCTTTGAATGCCATGTACAAAGCCATAGACGCTAAAGATATTGCGCCGGCAACAGTCATAAAGGACTGAGCCTTTTGTTTTTCATCTTGAGTAAGCGGATTACCATCTGGTCTATAGAACACCCTTACCGTAGGAATAACACCGTCTCTACCAAGCTTATACAAGCCCTGCAAACGAGCATTCAAAAACGGAACGATCTGAGACAAATACCTGATAGCCCCACTAGATCCTTGCATGGAGAAGTCCATCAAATCGCGAGCGTGGTAGCTGGCCTCTAAGTGGCTCATGCCTTCACTTTTTAACTTTTCATATAAAGCTATGCGGTTAATATTCTCAGATCTATTTCCTATGTCTTCATAGTTATGCCAGATCTTAGTTAGCCAGAACTTAGCCTTTTCCTTGGTATCAACAATATTATCTCCATTGACACCGCGGGCCAATAGCTTCTTAATTACTTCACTTCTATTACCTTCTAATGTAGTGCCGTAATTAAATACACCGCCACCGGCGAGAGCGGCTATGTAAACGGGCGAATCTTTATGAGAAGATGCCCATCCATCCATTACGTTCTTAACAAAGTTATTATTAAGGCCAGATAGACCTGCCGCCTGGATCGAATCCTTAATCAAGTTAGATGCCTTGAAAGCGGGAGATAGCGTTACACCAAACCGTAGCGCATTCTTAAACCCGCGCATAACATCAAGAACTTTAGATTGTGGTCCTAAATATGTAACAGCACTGAGAGACTCAAAAAGGAACGGATCATTGATATGAAAATGAGTTTCATGTCCTTCAATATTTACCTTGACCGTTTCGCGCCCAGCAGTTGTATAGCTGAGCATCTTTTTATTCCCATCCTCATCCTTACCTTCCTGAACCAGATCTCCATTGCCTACAATCTTGCCAGTCTTTTCATTGTGCACTGCACCATCTTTCCAGAAAAATCCTTGCTTAAGATTTGGAGTAGCAGCGCCTAGTCCAGAAGCATCTTGAATGGTTGTCAAAGACGCTTGATTCTTCATAGAGGCGGAAAGGATATGGCTCCAGTTTCTAAGCGTATTCTCCATAAGATCGGAGAACGGCTTTTCGCCTCCTCCTTTAAGCATCTTAGAGAATTGCTGGTTGGTCATCCTGGAGGCGGTACGGATTGATTCAATCTTTCCATCTTCCATTACCTTATAAAAAGGAACGAAGAAGGCATCATTAGAAAATCTTTCGTATGCTTCTTTGTCTATTAAATTTTGCTTGAGCGCAACATCTAAAACAGACTTATTAAGCGCCATCATATCCTTACGAGCTTGCTCATAAACTCCGTCTTTGCCGTTTTTATCTTTTCCAATTCTTGGTCTTCCGTTAATCTCGCCTTTAACGTACTCATCTTTCTTGGATACAAGATTGGCCAAGGCAGGAGTGCGCTTATGCTCTGGCAATAATGCCTCTCTATTAAGAGCCATCCACTGCTGGAACCTATCCACTTCTTTACCAAGAGGAGCTAAAGCCTGGATCATCCCTTTAAAATTATCTCCTTGCTTAATGGTTAGCGCTCCGTCTTCTAGCGCGATATGGCCATTAAACATCATGCCATGCAACCCTCCGTCAACAGATGATGCTAGACGAGCTTGCATATAACCCATAGGAGAGAAATCTTTAATAGCGCGGTACTGATCAACAGTCTTTTGCGCAATCATCTTCCAGAAGTTATCTTTGTTCTCTGCAATACGGTCTATGATTGTCTTGCTTCTAGGATGGAATATTTTTTCTGCCTCATCAACAGTAGAAGAAGGCATCCCCTCATAAGCACTTTTATCCGAAGGTGCGCGTTTTTGTAAAACGTCCTGAGCTTTATTTACTGCCGCCTGAGCCATTTCTGGAACAGACTTCATAGCAAACATCTCTTGCGCTTTCTTAGAGAATAGCGACTGCTGAACCATTTTCCCGGTAGACGGCTTGCCTAAAGCATAGCCCTCCTTAACCATTCCATTTTGTAAAGGAATTAGAGTGTCATCCAGTAATGATTCAGTTGTTCTAACCAGTCTATCTAATGCTGTTTCAAAGTTCTTAGCAATGCCTAGCACCTGGCGAATCAAACCAATAATGTGAGAAAAGACTGTTTTATTTCCTACCTTAATATCAGATAAGAATTTCTGCATTCCTTTATCCGTCATACCCCAGGAGATAAGCTCATCAGGATCTGACAAAGCATTGTTCATGCGCTTGTAGTAATTCTTTAAAACATCAGGTAAATCAGCGCCTTTATTCTTTGCTATTTCCTCGTTAAATTTATTAACAACAGTCTCATGCAAGCTTCTAATCTCTTTTACCAATGGATCTGTACTGGCCAAAAATCTCATCTGACCGCGAGTAGCAGCGTGGAGCAGTTCATGTAGCACCACCGTATAGTCCATACCAGAAGGGAAGCCATTTTGATTGGCAAATACTGGAGCACCATTTAGCTTAATGGAAATAAGCGTAGGCTGTCCTTGGGCGCCCCAAACAAAACTTGTTAATCCCTTAGCAGACCTTAGATCCCCAGTCCTGGAGTTACCGCTTGCGACTTCAAAGTTATATACTACTCCGGCCTTTTGCATAGACTGGAGGCGGGTTAAAACTTTATTGGCTACAAACCTAGCAAAGCTATTTGGCGCGTTGGCAATAGCCCATTGAGCAGCCTGAATGAATGTTTTACCAGTAAGCTCTTTCTGAATCCTAGCTTCTTCTGGATTATTTGCCGGCTTATTGCTTACATCTTTTGATTGTAAAGTCTCAGGTTTATTGCCAAGATAATCCTTTATAGCTGAAGTCAAAAACTGATGATACATATCCTCAGCTTCAGCTTGAGTTTCTCCTCTGGTAAAGGCTTCCTCATGTATTCTTCTTGTATCAATACCTATTTGCTTGGCAAAGCTTATAAGGTTATCTAGTAACTCATTTTCTAATTCGTCTTCATATATGGGCTTACCATTTAAATGGGCAATGAGTAGACTTTTTTGATAGTCTTTATACTCCTCATCTCCTTTTTGATTTAATGATTCCTCTATATTTTCTGGTTTTTGTCTATCGTTTTTAATTGCTTGTCTAGCATCTTCGTGATCACTAGGATCTAAAATGTATCCAGACTCATGCAAAGCTGTAGCGGCTTTATCCATCCGCATCCCTTTTTCGGGATTATTTTGCCCTGCGTATAACCATCCAGCACCAACTTTAATATTAGGCACATCCTCATGCCCCATCTCAGTTTTCTCATCTGGATGTAGTCCACCTTGCGATGCTATAAAACTCCTAGCACCCATCTTTTCGCCGGAAGCAGTGACTTTACCTAGGTTGCGATTATTCTTTTTCTCAGAATCTAACTGAGCTTGTGTCTTTGGAGTAAGAACAAATTCATTGCCAATCGGCAATATTCGCATTAATGGTTGCAATTTCTTCGCTTGAATAGCATCTTCTTTATGCTTAAAGCGAGTTGCTCCCTCTGACAATAATCCAGTAATGGGATTATTTAAATCGTCATATCCAACAATGCCTATGTTTTCAGGATGCTCAGATGATTTAATTTCTGGCTTAGGCTTTGTAACCGTTTCTTTTGGCATGGTCCCGTAAACTTGGTCCCATTGCTCATTCTCCATCATCTTTTGTCTATCTTCCCACTTTTGCATCCACCTATCTTTTGATGAAGCAGTCTGTATAGCTTTCTTTTTCTCATCAGGAGACATGGCATCCCAAGCTTGTTGAGCTGTAGGAGGAGGCGGTTGCATAGGAGCATTTTCAACAACAGGAGCTCCAATGGCTTGTAAAGCTCTATTGCGATCTAATTTGTCCTTAATAGGATCATCGCTAAACTTTGTTTTATTAATCTGAGCTATAGCCTTTTTTTGCCTGGTATCTTGCTCTACTTGTTGCGCTGCAACATTAGTTCTTGCTTGTCCCAATAATTGATTATTTATATTTTGCTGGCCAAGTAATTGGCTCATTGGTGTATTTGTCAATGATTGACCAAGCTGAGGAGCAACCGGCGCTTCTGGAGCGGCTTGTTCGGGTTGCATTGCAGCCACTTGTTGCGGTTGTAAAGCAGCTAATTCTTTGTTTTGAATTAACTGATTCATCATTGGATCAGTGTGATATTGGGTTTGTTTAACTTGTTTTATTTGTTCTTGTCTTTGAGCTTCTGCTTCAGCGGCGGCCTGAGCTTGTTGTTGACGAGCAGCATCTAAAAATCCCATTTGATTTGCAGGACCGGCAAACCCAGGAAGATTACGGAACCTATCGGATTGATCCCCTTCAAACATAGGAGCATAAGAACTAGGCTGTTCTTCTTGTTCTGGCTCTTGAATTGCTTGCGCTTGTTTAATAGGCGCAGCATTCATTCTTGTATTAACACCGCCTACGCCGCCAGGAACTATGCCCATAGCAAACGCGCCACCAGCAGTATTAATATACTCATTGATAGCGTTCTTATCTGCTAACGGTAACCCAGCACCATAACGCTCAGCAGCTTGTTGGACGAGCTCAGGAGGAACTTCTTTAGCACCAGTGGCTAACATTCCTTTACCAATATCCAAAAATAAATTGCGGGTAGATTTAGATCCTATTCCTTCAAGTCCACCTAGACCAATCTTTTCAGCAGCAAAGTCGGCAAGAGAATGAACCGCAACAGCAGGAGCTAACTTAGAAAAGTCAATCTTATCTGTATCGTATCCGGCTTCCTGGGCAGCTCTACTTGTTGGTTCACCAATACCATGAAATAAAGCTTGGCTGGCTACTCCAGCATTCTGTCCAAAAGTAGATGCTCCTGAACTAGCGTACTTAGCTAATTCTTCTTTTGCCAAAGTTTGCTTAGCTTTATCTTCTACAAAGGTCTGGGCCGCAATCTTAGCTGCATCTTTAGTAGCTCCATTCTTAAGCTCATTCTCAAGAACTTCCTTTGCTGCATTCTTAATCCCTTGCTTAACCAATGACTTGTTTAATATAGGAGCCATTGCGCCTTCTAGCGTACCTGCTCCAGGGGCTATAGCTGTTCCAAGAGCTCCGCCGGCCAAAGCAAATGCGCCAGTCTCGGCCAAGTTAGATACGCCGCTACCAATCTGATAAGGAAGCCAATCTGTGAGAACCGTACTAATCCCTTTGTGATAAGCATTTTCTAAATCATCAGATTCTTTAGCATTCTTTTCCTGGGATTCGTTTGCTTCTTTAAGGTTCTTAACCCCTTTGCCTAGCAAATAGTCAGATACTACGCCCTTACCTAAGACATGCTTAGCACCTGCCCCTAGTAGGGTTTGCAATCCGCCCAACACTTCTTGGTCTTGAGATCCAATAGAAGTAAGGCCACGCATAAAGTCGCCTTGACCTTCTTTTGCGTTACCAAAATTTGCTTGAGCATAAGATAAAACTTGGTCTTCTGTAGCTCCCTCTGGAGCGTTAACGGTATATACCGTACCAGACGGATCTTTAACTTTAAAAGACGGCATTAAATGCTCCTATTATTTTTCGATGCTCCAACCTGCGCCGCCTGGAGTCGGTTTTTCCTGGTCCACGTCTGGATACATGCCAAATCTTTGCTTATGCGCTTCTCTAAATGGAGTATCTTTAGTGTGCATTTTATACAGTTCTTCAGCGATGATCTTATCTTTCTGATCTTGCGTCATTAATGGATCTTTGGCCCTAGCCAATGCCCTTGTTGTAAAAAGCTTCTCACGCATATTCATGGTGTCATCAGCTTCTTTCTTTTTTCTTTCCTCTAATCCTTGCTGTCTTAGATCTAAAGCATTTTGAGCGGCATTGTGTTGCTCAAGGATTTTTGCGTAACCTAAGTTGTTTACAAGTTCATGCTGATATTTTTTTTCCTCGGCTTGTTGATTTTGTAAATCACGCAAGCTACTATATCTAGCAATGCCTAACTTACCGGTAAGAATAGCATTCTCTTCTGCGGCGTTTTCTTTGTTGGCATTCATAGCGTAAGAAATACCAGGCAGAGCGCCTTCTCCAATATCTCCAGCAAGGGTGTGCACTTCACCAGGCTTAACTGTTCCAGCTTTACCCATCATTCCAAGACCTGCGCTAAGCAAAGACATGTAAAAGTCTTTTTGCTTCTTATCTTGCAAAGCTCCTTCGCGCTTAGCCAAATAATCATTAAAGCTATCAAATGGATTTGGAGCTGCTTTTTCCACGGCAGGAGCGGCAACGGGTCCTCTTACATAAGAAGGATTAAGTTGATCTTGTGCATTAGCTGTTTCATCATATCCGCCTAAAGCATTAGATGCAGCTTCAGTTGCAGAAGGAGCAGAAGTAATCAACCTAGAATCATTAGCCATAGTTGGTCTTCCGCGAGCAATATCAGCGGCAGCAGGTGCAACAGCTACATCAGGAGCAGCAACTTGTGGATGCCTAGGGTTATAAGATCCTGGATGTGAACTAAAGAAGCTTGCCAAACCAGATAACGCATCTTGCTGTTTTTTTGGATAAACCGGCGTATGGGTATCCACTGGAGCAGCTACTGGCGTATTTCTATTTATAGCATCTCTATATAACGTAGATTTTGCTAACTCTGGCAAAGACGAGTAATCGTAATTAGGCGTTTCTATTGCCCGGTTAGGCATTAAAGTTTGAGCGGCAGGAGCGGCGTTACTAACTGGATATGTAGCAGGAGGGTTTTTAACTGCATTTAAAGCATCCGCATAAGGAGTTCCTGTATCCATTCCTGGAATAGTTGTGTAATCCATATCGCCTACAAGACTACTATCTGTTCCATTAAAGTGAGCTATTCCACCTTGAGCCAAGCCAACAGTATAGTTCTGGGTTTCTTTAGGTACTGCTCTTGGATCTGCTCCATTAGCTAACCATTTGTCTACATTACCAGGACCCCAGTTATAAGCCATAGCAGCAAGCTTAGGATCTTTGTATTTGTTTTCAAGTTTAGCCAAATATTTAACGCCGCCTCCAATATTTTGCTCAGTATCAAAAGGATCTGTAATTCCCAATTCTTTCTGGGTTCCTTTCATAATCTGCATAATGCCTTCTGCTCCGGCGGGAGATACAGCATTAACTCTATCCTTTAATCCACCGGTTTCTTTATTGGCAACATGTAATGCAAGCTTCGGATTAGCGTTATATTCTTTAGCCTTTTCCAATACTATTTTGTCAATATCTTCATTCTTTGTAGGTCTAGCAACTCTAGTTTCTTCCTTGTGCGCTACAACTGGCTGAGCCATTCCAGGCCCTTGATAGGCTTGGGTTTGCCCCATTTGCTCCGTCATCATAGGAGAGATAGATTCAATACCAGGACTCTTGGCATTCATACCGCCGGCAACAGCATCTTCAAACTCTTGATCCTCGTTGTCTGCCTCATCATCCTCTTCATCATCAGGCTTCTCTGATAAATACTGTCTAGCCATTTCCTCCGGATCTGGAACTCCGCCCATAGCAAAGCCCATGATGCCGCCAGTAGCAGCTTGAGTAGGTAGATTAGACTGAGCAGCAGCAATACCAGGAGAAGGTTGCTGGGCTTGTTGTGGGGTTTGAGGAGCTTGTGGAGCTGGCTGTGGAACTTGAGGAGCTTGAGCTTGAGCCAATGTTTGCTGAGCAATAGGAGGCTGATTGAGTAACCCAGACTTCATAGCCTGAGCACTCTTCATCTCATTCATCTTTGCTGTAATCTTAGAAACCAAAGGTACGCCAAGATAGCCGTACAAAGAACCATCTTGTACAGATTGAGCTATGTGCTGTTGAAGAGATTGAGCCTGAGAAGGGTCTTTGATATTATCAATTAGCTGACTGTAATGGTTAGCTATTTGGTCTTGAATATCGTTCATTTTGCACCTTTCATGGCGTTATATAACCCAAGGCTAACAATTCCTCCGGCTGCATATGATTTAACTTTTCCGCCTTTTGCCTGATTTACTGGGGCAGATCCTGAGTTGGTTCCAGTACCATTAATATTAATTGTTGGAGAGCTTGGATTAGCCAATCCATAGATACCGGCTCCAGCAGTACCAAGTCCCGCAAGTTGAGAAAAAGTATTGGGCGCAGCAGCTTGCTGAGTAGTCGTTATGTCGGATATAGGCAACCCAGACGTTAAGTTCTTGAGCTGACCAAGTTGCGTCATAGGATACTGCTGAGCAGTAGCATAATTCTGCATTGCCTGGTTGATGATGTTTTGCTGTTGCTGTTGCTGTTGTCCGCCAACTGTTCCTTGTTGGTTAAGGATATTTTGCTGATTAGCCAATCCTTGAGTTCCCAAAGCACCGAGTTGACCTGCATTTTGAGCAGCTTGATTAGCAGCTTGTAAAGCAAACGTACCGCTTTGGTTGTATTGGTTTTGAGCAGCGCCAAACGCATTGTTATATGCGTTACCAATCAACTGTTGCTGAGCTAAGTTCTGGTTCTGAGAGTTAAGCGCATTCATTACCGCTTCTCTGCTTCCGCCAAAAGCACCGGCTTGTGTAGCAGAACCTTGCTCTTGTGCAGCTTGTTGACCATATTGCTGATTTAACAATTGCAAACTAGGAGCAAGTGACTGTTGAAGATACGGATTCATGTATCCACCAACTTGATTTTGAAAATCTTGTGGATTAGCAGATGCGCCTAGTTGGTTAGCAGTGTTGATCGAATTTATTGTCTGACCAGATGCAGCACCAGTTTGCCAAGGATTTTGTAAACTAGCTACGCCTTGCTGTTGTTGCGCCTGAAGCGGTGTAAATCCAGCAACTGACGACTGAGCAGCGGCTTGTGAACTTGGATCCATGCCGTACTGTCCGCCAGCAGGTGTATATGATCCATAAGGGTTATAAGGGTTTATACCAGTAATCTGTCCAGATGGATTTGTATTAAATACCTGGCTTTGAGCGGCGCCAAGAATATCAGTGATATACGGCTGAGCCCAAGGCGATAGACTTGAATATTGATTTGATTGTGCGGTTTGACCGCTTCCTCCGCCACCACTCATAATAGACTCCTAAATATCTGTTTTTACAACCGTATATTGCTTATTAAAGCCATACCGTCTAAGCCACCTAGCTACAGAATCTCTAACCGCACCCTGTATTCTAGTTGCTCCCATGTTTTTTAGTAACACTTTTAGCTGAGAAAAAGTGTCTTCATTTGAAATTAATCTGCCGCCAATGGTCGTAAAAAACGCCGTCCTGTGAAGCGGATCATTTATAAAAGTAACCGTCCCCGCGCCATGTATAACGCCGTCCTCGTCTAACGCAACAAATAGCGCCCAAGAACCGGTATTAACATACATTTGAGCCTGTTCAAGCGTATAGTCTTCGTTACCGTAATTGTGCGCTTGAGCTATATACCTCTCAACCAATGGCCAAGCCTGGGCGCAGTGGCTAAGGGGTATATGCTTTACAGACAATATCATGTTGGGATGTACTTTTCTGCATCAATTTGTTTACCTTGTCTGGTATGACCTGTTCTGGCTTTGCGAACTTTATCCATCATTGCATAGAGATGTTTAGCGCCAGCATCAGTAGAGCCATTACCAAGATGAGAAACCACATCAGATGGCACAACAAACTCACCTTCAGCCAATCTTGCAGGTTGTTTATCAGCAATACTAGCGGGAATATCATCAGACATGCCATCCCCAGGGCCTTTAAGTAAACGTCCACCATCTGAATAACTTCCTAAGTTATAACCTGTATCTCCTCCAGATGCCAAGCCTAAGCTCCTGCCTATAGAGCTAACTCCGTTACTAATACTTTGTCCAATACCATCTATGCTTTGCCCTATACCGCCAAGGAATCCTGGGCCACTGCTAAATTGTTCTTGGTTGTAAGGAACTCCGGTTTTAGGGTCTATTGAATCAGCTCCTTGAGCGGAATACATTTGTTGTAAAGTTTGTCCGCCAGATGCCAAGCCCATGATGCCGCCTTGCGCTGCCGTAATATTTGAAGGCAAACTAATGCCGTACTGAGATGCGAGATCTTGCAAACTAGAGCTAGAAGAAGGAGCTTGATATACCTGTAAAGGACCACTGCTTTCGCCCGCAGCAGTCATGCCGCCAGACGCCATAGAGTTGGTAATAGCCTGAGACATAGGCAGATTACTAGGCTCATAACCTACCATTTGATTGGCAGATGTAGGCAGTTGTGTAGGAGCATGGTAAACATTAGAGCTTAACTGACTCTGTGGATACTCTTGTCCAGGATCGCCCCCCATAGATAAAGACATAATACCGCCCTGAGCTGCGGCGCGATACGGCTGATATCCGGCGGCTAACGTCCTGCCCAATCCATAAGATGCGGCAGATGGAGGCTGATATGTTGGCATGTAGTTAGGCTTTGTTCCGCCAAGAGCTGAATAAGCAGCAAGAGCGGCAGCAGCAGACATATAAGGATGATCGTGAACAAAGTTCATCAAACCATTTCCAGCAGAGGATGCGGCAGAACCTATCTTACTCAGCATTGAAGGAGTATTGGTTGCCTGGGCATTAGCTCCTTGTGCTGCTGTTTGAGCGCCCCATTGGCTTTCATCTTCTGCATACAAAGGATTTGGAGCGCCAGACGGTAAAGTTGCTGATGCAGAACTTCCGGCTACGTTACTAGCAGTTGGATATCCTACTTGACTAAATCCATTTTCAATCTGACCTGCATATGGGTTAGCTCCGCCTAAAGCCGAAACCTGATTTGTACCTAATGCGGCCATATCACCTGAAGCAACTGGAGCTGCTGTACTAGCTGCGCCTTGAGCAAATTCTCCGGTTAATCCACTTAAAGCATCGGCATCAGAAGCAGACATAGCAGCACCAGCACCACTACCTCCAGACAAAAGAGAGCCAATCCCAAAGTCTGCTCCAGCGCCGCCTAATCCAAGTAGCTCAGGATTCATTGTGCCAACAGCTAAGGCGCCAAGAGCCAGCTCGCCAATACCTTTTGGGCTACTTAAAGTACCGCTAATACTACCTATTGGATCAGACCAAAAACTCATAACTATCCCCTTAAGATGTTCTTACTTTAAGCACGTTATCTGCGCTTGTATCTACATAAATATCGCCAACTCTTAACAAACCATTTGCGTAATCCGTCTGCGTAGGTAAGCTAATAACTTGTCCAGTACCTGAAGTCCCAGGTTGGCTAAAATTTAAAGCAGAAATAACCTGAGCAACCGTTGTTGAGTTCGGCGCGGTTACCCTTTGCGTAGCCATAGCAGATGGACCCGGACTATCTAACTGCGTAAAGTAAAGCCGTAAAGCATTTAACATCGAGTTAATATAGGCGGGATCATATTCCGCAGGGGCAATCGGTATGTTGGGTTGGTGTGTGGTTCCAGTTGACATTACCTTCTCCCATCCGGTCTAATATCAAACCTAGGAACACCGAGCTGCCACGCTGTTCCAATTGTATTGGACTCAATTCTAAACGCCATTTGACGTCCTCTGAGCCTTGTATAAACTTGACCAGTAAACTGTTGTATGTTGTACGCATTTGTGGCTGCGTAATTGTTTGCACTGACAACCTGTGGAGTAGCCGCCGCGCCGTAAGCAGTTCCAGAATTCTCTCTTGGCTTAACCGTCATCGTCACATAAGGTTCAGCAGGTGCTCCAGCCTGGTTTGAATTAGACCCGTTAAAGTTAACGTCCGGTAATATTCTCCAAACAAACCCAAAGTTCTGGCCTTCTGCAATCTCAAAGTCGGATGATTGAATATAAGCATCTATTGGCAAAACGGCAGCAGTAGACAGATCATCTGTACCGCTTTCATGGTTTAACAATAAACCATTTCCGTTGGTTGTCAATACTGTAATCTGGCTATTAGAAGACCCAACAACCTGGCTAGGAGATATCGTATAAGTGCCAACTCCGCCTGTTCCGGTTCCAAGAGCCGTAATGGTTGTATTTGGAGCTATTCCAGGTCCTGTTAACGTTTGTCCAACAGCTAAAGTACCAAGTGTAATAGCGGTAACATGTAATGTAGTTGCAGATATATACCCAGTAAAAATACAGTTTGTGTTGTAAGAAGCGGCAACGGGATAGAACTCAATACCGTTCTGTATCCATGCGGTTCTGGACATTTCCCCGTAATACCAAATATTCTCTAAGTAGTTATAGACTACATAAGAGTCAACAATCGTATTTGGATTTGCGGATGTGCCTGTACCGTTTGGCCCGGCAATAGAACAATAGAACCACCAAATCTCATTAAACTGCTCATTAGCACCGGCAAATACTTGATAAGACTGCTGTTGGTTTAGCTGCTCAAATACATATTGACGCACTGCACAATCAAGCGTAGATACCGTACCTGTATACCGATAGAACTTATCCTGCCCCATCCAATAGGTCGTATTGTTAATCGTCACCATGCAATTGGGAGACATAACAGATATATTGTCCATCATGATCTGGAAGCCCCAAACATATGGGGCGCCAATATACTGCATAGAATAAAGAGCAGAATCAGTCCAAACTAATATCTCCTGGCGGGTCGTTCTGGCTCCAACAATATAAGAACCGTTGCTTAATATGTAATCACCTGCCTGGTTTGTTACGCTAGGCGTCCATTGCTGAGGATTAGCCTGGTCTGACCAGCGAACGCACATGGGATTAAATGTAGAAGACCCATACGGATTAGCTCCAAAAGCAATAACAAACTGCTGAATGGAAGACGCTATGACCTGATACGTTTGAGTTGGTACGTTAGAAGCGCCAGACAAAGAAGACAATGGGGTAGCCCTGGTTCCTACTCCGTTTGCGTCTTGCCAATAATATATAGCACCGCCTCTAGGGGCAATAACTAAATCTTGACCGTAGTTATCGTTAGACCAAAGCCTGAGCTGAGATCCAACGCCCGCTCCGGCGTAAGACGTCCCCCATCCACGAGTACCTGTTTGCTCTTGTACAACTACAGAAGATCCGCCACCGCTACCCGTAGAAGTAGCAGTTAATGTGCTAGAAATTGTGGATGTAGAAATCGTATATGTGTTTGTGCCGGTAGAAGTAATCTGATATGCAAAATTATTAAGCACTGATGCCGGTATGCCGTTAGTCGCTGTAGCCCCTGTGAAGATAACAAAAGTACCAGTCGTTAAACCGTGAGCAGTCTGGGTAACCGTAATAGTCCCGCTTGTATTTGTAGTTGCAAATGGGTTAGATCCTAAAGATACGCTTAAAGGCTGAGAAGCTCCGCCCCAAGGACCTGCGCCCCATCCGTTACTGACCGTATATACATCAAGACCTGCTGGGACTTCATACCCCGCAGATACCGATCCGCCGCCAGTAGCACTTGAAGATGCAGTAGTTGACGCAGTAATCGTATATGTATTAGCACTTGGGTTAATAGATACGACTTGATATTCACCACTTATGGTTAATCCGCCAACAGCAGAGCCACCGCTAAACACAACATAGTCCCCAACACTAGGATCATAGCTTCCATCCGTTACAGTAACCGTTGCAGAACCGGAAGTAGTTGTAAAAGGATTGGTTAGCGAATCAGACTGGATAAAAGGAGTTATATCGTTATAAGTACCGCCCTGGTAGATGTAATACTTAATCTGGGTTCCTACGCCTATTAGATTATTTCCTGCAAGGTCAACCCAATTCCAAAGCGCGCGGGCATGGCCTAAGTACTGATTAGGACTAACCTGGCTCCATCCGCCTATCTTTTCTGGAAACCCAGAGCGGAACCGAATGTTATTACAGTCGAACCATCCACCAGTGTTGGCAAAATCTGTGCCTTCACGGTTAACTCCTGGTCTGAACTGTAATTTCTGTAAGGGCATAGATTCCTCAAGCTAAAACGGACATGGCATGTTGATACCTCGCCATGCGATCCTCTTGCCCAATTGTCCCACCATTTATAGCTTTTGTCAGCCCCGTAAAGTCATTATTATCCACATGACGGTTTAGATTGTGCTTTTCCCAAAAAACTGCGGCGGAAATAGCTGATCCCTCCGGCGTAGCTACAGCATCAGGATTAGATACAAAGTCAATCTGAGTGGCATCTGATAGCTGTTCATATCCTGCTTTACCTGTTGTTTGCAGCCATCCGCGACCACGGTAATTCCACCCATCCCCAGATTCTTCGTCACCGTTCGACATACGGTTAGCGTAAGCACGGTTAGCTATCTTTTCAGGATTATGAGCATATTCGCTTGCGTTTTCTTCGTTGAAATGGCTAGGCCAAGTACGGCACAAAGACTCGGCTTTGTAGTTTAGGTTTTCCTCCATAAACCGAAAGCTGTCAGATTCATGACCGCACTGCGCAATAAAGGCAGCTAACCTCTCAGGTGTAGACAAATCCGCTTTTTCTATAGCAACGTTCATAGCGTCAATTAGCGCCTCGGCATGACCTAAATCAATATTTGCTGCTTCAGCGAGTTGTTGTGCTTCCATTGATTAATTCCTTTACTTGATTATAGGTTGCGATACAGGCGTTGAGTTTCCTGATTGCGAGGTCCCCATCGTCTGTGACGGAGACAAGATCTGTAGCAGTCTTTGGGTCAAGTTGGGTTGTTGAGGTGTCAGGTCCGCTGGAAGGTCCGGCATCCTTGGAGGGACATACTGTGCCTTTAGTTTTGACGAAGAGCTGCAACTTGCCAGTAGCAATATCAGCATCACGCTTAGCAATTTGTTTTTGAGCTTCATTTTGCACCTTGTCTAATTGTGTTGATAAGTCTGTAATCTTTCCGTTAAGCTCTTGTTCTGTAGCCCTTGCTTGTTCGTTAGCCTTAGCTATTTGTAAAGCTACTTCAGTCTGAGATTCATCATACCCTTTATGATGGCCGTAGAAATACGAAACAGATCCAATCAATATAAAGAGGATGAGTTCTATCTGCGCTCTATTCATAGTGCTGGCCTATCATTTGGGTTGCCAAAATGGGGAGAAGAAGTTGTTGGGGCAAACGTCTTAGGAGCAGTCGGAACAGAACTTCCAAAAGAAGGAGCACAAGACGTTGTAGGCATTGTAGGCTTTGGTAGCGTATTAGAACCTTTTGCAATGTAATTTGCCAATATCTGGAGAAGCTGCCCGGCAACTAGGGTAAGTACTGTAAAGATCTGCTTATCAGCGGGAGCTTCATTAAACAAGGGTTGCTCTGTAAATACGATGCTATAGCCAAAAAGAATAACAATAAATACCAAGGCGATACTGAACATCCGGATTACGAACCGGTTTGTCTCTGCGTTTAACTGCTCAGTTGTCTTGTGATTTGCCATTAGTTGGTTTGTTAAAGTATTCAGGACACGTTTGAGTAGCGACACATAAGGGCGGTTTGCAGTCATCATCACTCCAATGCTTGGGGTCTTGGCAGTGGTATCTGTACCTGTCGGAGCACCCCACTAACAACATAATCAATAAAGCGCATATTTTCATTTGTCCTTCTGAGCCTCAAGTTCTTTCTTCAGCTTTTCAATTCTTTTGAGATCATTTGCAATTAATATCCTATCCTGGTGTACATCCATGTACATAATACCAATCACAGGCAATATCAGAACGAATAACAGCGCTAAGATAATGATGGTGATTACATACCCCCATGACTCGCTCGATTTATTGCCCACATCAGTCCCGCCAAATATATTGCTACAAAGATGACCACCACCGTGTAAGCACTCATCAACCAAGCCCTATCTGCCAAATCCCTTGCCTCTGCTTCCCGCTGAGCTTTCTTCCTAAGCTCCGCCTTCCTTGCGATCTCCTGCTTTGCCTTAACCGTACCGATCATTTCATTGACGCGCGTATAAAGATCTTTTAGTTCTGGCGGGACATGGTAGATCATGAATTCCGTTAAATCTGTACCCATTTGCTCCAACTGCGTCTTTGCCAAAACCAACCGAATCGCTATCTCATACGTCTCACCATCTGGATCGTAAATTTTTTCAATCCGTTCTTCTTCAGTCCTAATTGCATCCGCACAAGCTTTGTAGTTCTTGAAGAATGAAACTAGCTGATCTCCAATCTCTGCGTAAATAGCCTTTTCGTCAAACTTTACCTTTTCCTTTTTCTGATTCTTAGGATGAATATCTTGCAGTGTTTTCTTCTCTTCCACCGGAGGGGCAAACAGATTTGTTATCCACCCCCATATCCCCTTTACCTCTTTCCCTATTTGTTTAACTTCATTGACAGTCTTTTGTACATCTTTGACAAGTGCTTTGCCTTCGTTGTACATAGCGCACAACTCTTTGACCCCAGTGAATGCGGCATTGGCAGCTTGGAAAAGAAGCAGGAATTCAATGACTGGTCCTTAAGTTTTGATGATGAAGTAAATACCTAAATATGGAGAAATCGTACTAAATGCAGTGCTTGATCCTGTGTTTCCAATGGTTGTCGTAACGTTTGCATAGCCGGTATTTGTGTTGTAGTTACCAGATGCTCCAACATCAAGACCTCCACCACCACTACTAGCAGCGTTCGGGTATGCTCGAATAGCGTGTATGTGGCCTGAGTCAGTAGATACAGCAGTATGGCTATGGCTTGGAAGTTGCGCAGAAGAAGTCAAAGCTGTTGTAGCTGCACCGCCCGTAGAAGCTACTGATATTGCAGATAAAGTTCCAGTCAAACTGGTTGAGGATAAAGTCTGGGTTACGCTGACCGTGTAAACACCAACCCCTCCAAAAGTTCCAGATACAAATCCAGTAATAGTCGTACCAGAAGCCACGCTACCACCTGTAAGAACTTGATTAACACCAATAGTTCCAGATCCAAGGGCGGATACAGTTAGAGTAGTTCCTGAGATACTTCCTGTAAATGAAGATGTGCTTCCAGATGTAGCGCCAATTGGCATAGCCCCAGCATAATTAGGCAACAAGAAAGTACCGCTTGATCCGCCAAACGTATACCCCAATACGCTAAATAATGCAGAGTAAGTAGAAGTAGAAACTCCTTGGCCATTACATAGCAAATATCCTGTAGGCGCACTAGAAGTGGCCCACATATTAATAGTGCCTGTTGGAACGGTAAGGATTGAACTGGTCGAAGTTTGAACAAAAGCTGTAGTGGCTATGTTTACTGAATTATCCCCAGTGGGCATAGTTGGAGCTATTGCCCCCGCAGCGCCTGTAAATGTTGTTCCGCCCGATACCGTCTGAGATATATTAACCGTCCAAGTAGTACCACTTCCGCTGATAATCTCGGTTCCGCTTGTAACTCCTGTTCCAGAAATCCTTTGACCAGGAAAAATTACCCCACTGGCTATGGCGCTAACCGTTAAAGTTGTTCCAGAAATACCACCTGTAAATGATGCGGCAGTATAAGCTCCTAAAACCCCGGCAGCAGATAAATTGCCTACATCCGTTGAATTTCCAGTAACACTTAGGTTACCGTTGATATTAAAGTTACCAGCCGATCCTGTTTGTGCAGAGTAAAAGCCAGCTCCAGATCCTGTGGCATTTGCTGCATCGCAATAACATTGAGCCGTAGTTCCAGACGAGCCGTAAGGAATAGCTAAAGTAGTTGATCCACCTGTCGCAGACATAGTTATAGTCTGACCGCACAAGTTAACAACAATATACATCTTATTAACCAGGGGAGCTACGATAGTTACCCCAGCACTTGGGCTTCCTGTAAACACAAGAACCATGCTCCTGGCGTCATCTACAGTGCCGTTATATGCCTGTAATGTATAGGTAGTTAACCCCGTTAAACTGATCGGCCTGACGCCGGAAATAGACTGTTCAAGCAAAGTTCCAAGGTTAGTATTGGTTGTATTGCCCCAGGTTCCTGACTGGTCGCCCGTGCCCATAATGGCCAGTCTTAGTGATGTTGAGTACGTTGTTGACATAGTAAGTCCTTACTGACTGTTGTTTATCTTTACCCAAACGGTTGTTTGACCGTTATTGAGCTGTGTCCAAGTTTCTGATTGACTGTCATTGATCTGTGCCCAAGATGTACTTTGAGCACTATTTACCTGGGTCCATGTCTCAGACTGTGCATCGTTTACCGCAGCCCAAGTCACTATCTGACTATCGTTGATTCTAAACCAACCCCCCACGGCGTTCAAGTCAAGGAATGAAAGCAGCTCGGTTATAGCCTCGACAAACTGGGCGGTAATAGTTGGGGAATCTTTAAGGCTAAATGCCTCCGTTATGCTGACCGATGTGTTGACAGTTGCAGTTGGAGTATCTGCTAAGCTGAAGTTCTGGGTAATAGACTGGAGGAAAGCTGAAGTCTGGGTGCTTGAGTCTGCAAATATCAGGTTTTCTGAGATAGAGTTAACAAAAGCCCAAGACTGAGTATTGGAATCGGCTAAGCTAAAGTTCTCTGAGCGCGTCTCAAGGAATGAGGACTGCTGAGTATTTGAATCGGCAAAAGATACTGGCTCCCCGATACCTTCGATATAGGTGTCAATCTCGCTATTAAAGTCGGTAAAGATTAAAGGCTCTGATAAAGCCAAAGGGAAATTGGCGGTAATGGTCGGAGTATCCGCAAACCCAACGTTCTGAGTAATCGTTATGATGTACTGAGTTGACCCTAGGGAAGCAAAGGGGGGTTGGGCGAATGCGGCGTAGCCAAACATTATTCGTATTGAATGTTGATTGATCCTGCGTCAAATGTGTCTGTGCCGTTGACTGTGGTCAAAATAACACGATCAAGCGTTCCTGAAAGAGATACATGCCCCCCGCCTGTCGTAATAGCAACATTGTTTGACCATCCTGTTGTAAATGAACAGGTCCACACATTTCCCGTTTGTAATGCTAAAATCATATTGCCGCTCATTGTGGTTGCGGCAGTTTGACCTGTGGAATTTAAAGCAAAACCCGAACTATAATTTGTTATTTGCACCGAACCTATATGCAATAAATAAGCTGTTGCGCCATTATACCCGGAAGTTGTTGCTGACCCGGAACCCAATTGAATAATTGGGTTGCTTGTTCCACTTGTGGAAACGCCCTGAAACATCACAGTAATGCGCTTAGCATAGCTAGGTATTCCAGTAAACGTAATAGCCGTACCAGACGTACTAGCTTGAGCAGTTCCACTGACAATATTAGTAGATAAGCCCTGTACCGCAACTGTTCCTGCTCCAGATGGAAATGATAAGCTTGGATTGCCCGATCCACCCATACCCGCTTGGACTATGGTTAAACTCATGGAAGCGTCTCCATAAATGATTTGATTTGATCAGCAGTCATTGCCGTTCCTGTTGCGTCTTCAAGAGCTACTCCGTTGGCTAGGTCAGCTTTGAATTTAGTGTAGTCTGTGTTGGCAGGGTCGAAAGGAATAATCATTCCATCAGATAAACGAATGACGCAATTTAAAGGTATAAGTTTGTACATTTTTATAGCTCCGCTGAGACAGCCCAACCAAACAAAGACATTAAACCAATGCCTGGTAAAACCGTAAATCCATATTGACTATCTCCAGAATAAACAGAAGTAAGAGCACCTACATTGTTAGCCAAGGAAAGCCCTCCACCAGTCAATGTTGAATATCTACTTGCAGTTCCAGCAGCATCCCAATATTGGAAACCAGCATTGCTTCTTTTTGTTACCTTATATTGAATTGTTCCACCCATATAGCTACTTGAAGTTGGGTTAACAGTTGCTGTTATGTGTAATCCAGCATAAGTTCCTGTAACAGAAGTCCCCGACGCAGTGGCTTGATCATACGATTTCTCATAATACCTCTGACACAAAGCCAACTCAGTACCATACTGTCTATATTCAAACGGAGTGGCTGTGCTTCCTGCTTCTAGCTGTACGCCTGTGATGTAGAAGGTTGCACCGTTAGTTCCGACTACGGATGTTGCGCCTGTGGTTGATATATATAAAACCCCTGCCCACGAACCAGCAGTGCCACTATAAGTTGAACCGGTACCAAGACTAAAATTAACGGTCATTCCAATACCGTTAGTTGTTAACCAAGTTCCACTTGTATCGCCAGGAATAGTCACTGATACTGCTGTCCAAGTGTTAGCAGAAGATACGGTATAGCTAAAAGGGTAGCTTCTTGAATACCCAGAATTATTAACAGAACCGCCAAAAGTTCCTGTTAACGATGAATAAACTTGAAACGATAAAGTAACGGTTTTTGCATTAGATGTACCCCATCCCAAATCGGCAATATTCAAACCTTCAATAGATTGGTACAAGCCAAAATAATCTGTTGCGCCAACAGAATAAGCAGATGAAGATATTGCTTTTAATGACGAAATATATCCCGATGGGTAAGTAGATGTGTCTTGTGAGACTGTTGCTTTAGTTGAAACTGAAGCATTGTAAAACCACCTATCTACTGTATAAGCTGCTGTTGTAACAGAAGTTGCTCTTTGATTGATTGCCATCGCACCATTAATGATCCTATTCCTAAACGTAGGATTGCTAGAGCCGTACTGTGCTATTGAGATTGCATTGGTCATTTTCCTACTGCCTCAAGTTGTGCTTGCGTTGGTTGTGCAAATGTTGGGTGTTCCCATTTAGCTATGTAGTCGCCTTTGCCGTCTGAGTCGTTTTGTAGTTGGATTGTTCCTCTTGGAGAAAAATCTTCGTCAGTTAATGATGGGTATATTGATTTGATTTGATCGTATAACATTAAGCGCTCCTAACCATTACTGCTTGAAAAAATGTTTGATCGGAACTACCTTGTACAATTGGAGATACTCCAGTTAAATAACCCCAACCTTCAACATAATCACTTGAACCGTTTAAATAAACTAATGATACTACTTCAGCGGGAGTATTTGATCCGTTATTAAATTGACGTTTATATAAACTTCCATTTTTATATATTGCAGATTGTGTTGCTGTTGTAGCTGAATTTGGAGAAATTGCTACTTGAATTTGATAATATCCAGCTACAGTAGGTGTAAATCTGCTAGATGAATACATTCCACTTGTAGTATCAAATTCAGTAGTTTGAAACAAAATTTTTGTAAATGTGCTTGAACTAATAGATTGATTAGAACTTGGATAAGCACTAAAAGCTGGCATATTACCGCTAACCATTGCAGTACCAGATACAGCAGGTAAAGTTATATTACCGCCACTTGTAGGTAATGTTGTGAGGTTTGCTAATTGGCTAGACCCAACCGCACCTGAAGCTATATAAGAACCTGTCACCGCGCCCGCAGTAGCAGGGATGGCATTAAGAACAGAACTAACCAAGAAGCTCTCTATCGTTACCGTATCCCCTGTTGTACACCCATTGTTTAAAACTACCGTAGTTCCGTTGGTTGCTGTGTAGTCTGGGGTCGGCAGGTATACACCGTTTCTGTATACATTAATAAACCCTGCTGTGTAGCTAGGCGGTGAGAATGTAGTCTGTCCTGATGTTGCAGTAAAGTTAGTTACTGTTCGGTATGCAGTTGTTGTGACATTAGACGCAGGAATGCCTAGATACCTGGCTGATATATTTCCTGTTCCGCTTGGCGGTGCGCCCGAGAAGGTCAGCGTTGTACCTGATACTGAATATGTACTCGGATCTTGAACAACACCTGATACAACCACCAAGACGGACGCAGTATTCGCAGGTGCAACAGACATTGTAAAAACAGTAGTCGAGTTATTCCCGTTGAACGTATCTACTACGAACGCTATTTGGTACGGTTGATTTCCAATGTACATTTAGCGGATCTCCATTAGGACCAAAGTATTTAAACCTGTATTGTCTATTGTTGAGAGTGGCATTATGCACCTACCTTTGCTTTAAGTGCGGCTATGTCTGCTGCTTGTTGTGTGATGGTTGCATTGAGTTCTTGGATTGCTGATACAAGATACGGCACTAGGTTTGGATTAATACCATATAGAGTATCTGAACCAGTTAAGGTTTTTTCGTCTGGACTTGCAGCGTGTTCTTGAACTTGGTCAGGCAATACAGTTTGAAATTCTTGAGCAATAAATCCAGAGTCAGACTTTTTGGTTAAAATATAATCAAAAGTTACTGGTCGTAATTTAGTAACGGTTTCTAAACCAGTTGTAATGGTTGCTACATTTTCTTTGATGCGTGAATCAGATGTTGTTGACCAACTTGATGAGTTGTTTCCTTGGTATACACCACCAGTTCCAGGAGCAATAAAACCAGTTGATGAGCCTTTTCCTGTTTGTGATGTTGTTCCAATAACTATTTCATTCGTTGCACTTGAACTTCCAGCTTGAATTCCTGTTCCAATATAAACACCATAATATCCTGTGCTTAGATTTGAACCAGCTTGTGAACCTACAAAAACACAAGAACCAACAGTTTGTGCGTAACCAGCCTGATAACCGAGAGCTGTTGTATTATTGTTTGATGCTAGAGAATATAAAGCCTGATAACCTACTGCGGTGTTATTAGAGGCTGTGGTGTTGGAGTAAAGAGCATTTAAGCCAAAAGCAGTATTATCTTGTCCAGTTGTGTTTGATGCTAAAGAAGCATGACCAAAAGCACTATTGTTTGCTCCAGTTGTATTTGCAACTAAACTATAATTACCAAAAGCATTATTTGCTGAAGCAGTTGTATTTGCGTTTAATGCACCTTTACCTACTGCCACATTATCAGCACCTGTAGTATTTAAATAGAGCGCTCCAGATCCAATAGCAGTAATTGGTGAACCTGTTGTATTTGAATATGCAGCCAGATAACCTACTGCGGTATTGTTAGAAGCGGTGGTGTTTGAATAAAGGGCGTTATAACCTAGTGCTGTGTTATAAGATGCGGTGGTGTTTGAATAAAGGGCGTTATAACCTAGTGCAGTATTGAAAGCACCTGTTGTATTTAATCTATTTGCAGCATGACCAAAAGCAGAATTACCGCCGCCAGTTGTTGTGTTTTGCAAACTTCCCCAACCAAAAGCATTGTTTGAAGAACCGCTTGTAATTGCATTTAAAGCATTAACACCAAAAGCATGGGTATATCCGCTAGTATTTGTGCCACCAATAGCACCAGCACCAACCGCAGTAGAATTAGCATCACTACCACCACCTAAACCAACAGTAAGACCATGAATAGTTGCATCTGCAGTAGTTACTACAGTACCATTTGCTAATTGACTAGTACCCACAGTACCAGGGCTAGGTGCTATAACTTGAGTAATTAAGCTTGTATATTCTACCCAAATATTATTTGTACCGCTTGGGGGCGCAGAGGCAAACGTAATCGTATTGCCTGAAACTGTATAAGCTGATCCTGGGTTCTGTGTGACGTTAGCCACTACCACTAACATCTGATATGTAGATGCAACCGGACGAGACAGTGTAAAAACTGTGGTCGAGGCATTCCCGCTGAAGAAGTCTACAGCAGGTGTGTAAGCTTGGTTGTTTGGGGTATTGCCTATATACATATTAGATCGCCGTCATCGCTGAAATCCACACATCGCCAGAAGTAGCTGTGCCGTTTTGCACATACAAGGCATCACTTGCAATCAGTACTACTCTGCTTCCCTGAATCACCTCAAGAGAACCACCAGCCGGAACAGTGGCTTGATAGACCAAATAGTAATTAACCGCTGAACGCGTAATATATACAGAAGTCGTAATGGGGGATGCTGTTGTATTAGATACGATCAAACTGGCAATAGCTACTGTGCCCGAACTAATCGAAGAAATAACCGCCACCGCTGATGTACCAACGTTCTTATAGGCATAGGATGTATTTGCGTATGTGGTCATGTTAGCCCATCATAAAAGATTGAAAGTATGCGCTCTGATCCGGCACGTTTGAATATGCAGAAAACTCAGAGGGGTATGTACAGAACACCGTCAGTGTATCTGATGTGCTAAAACTAATCAGCGAAGTGTTTCCTGAACTATTAGACAGCACCGTTGTGCGAGATAGCGTATTACCAGAGGAAGTATAAGAACCAATCCCAACTTCCCAAGTAGCCGCAGTAGGATCTACGATTGTGTAATAAGTGGAGTTGCCGTTACCAATCCCGTTAGAGAATGTTTGAAAGCTGTTTA
>Ga0316226_1000329_pt1 | contig 67702 bp, 94 predicted proteins | sample TBH18017metaG_FD_206009 | JGI IMG/M metagenome (GOLD analysis project Ga0316226, IMG submission 206009) | Freshwater microbial communities from Trout Bog Lake, Wisconsin, USA - TBH18017 | ecosystem: Environmental > Aquatic > Freshwater > Lake > Hypolimnion/Profundal zone | place: USA: Wisconsin...
CGAGGACCCCGTGACCCGTGACCCGGGACGTCGCCGACCGGGCGTGGGGGTACCTCCGCAGGGCTCTGGAGAGGTGCGAGAAGGAGGGCGACCAGGCCGTCTCGATAACCCTCACGAGGGCGGCCCTGCGCGCCCTCCTGGAGAGCGAAGGCAGGGCCCCAGCCCCGCCGGGAGACCCCTCGTGAACCCCGCCCGCACGCTGTGGTGCTGGGCGGCCGCAGGGGTGGTCCTGGGGCTGCTCGTCGGCCTGCTCTACACCCTGTCCGGGGCGGCCGAGGAGTATCCGCCCCTCATTCGGGGGCGGATACTTTTGCGAGCCCGGAGCACGCTGTTGGATAATGCTGCAAAACGAGCCAAGAACGTACCTCGCCCGGATTGCGCCTTATTCGCGGGTATCCGCCCCGCCAGCAAAACGTGGCTTCTACGGAATCGGTCAGAAAACGTGGGTTGCCCGTAAAAACCCAGAGGCGTATCCGCCCCGCGGGAAAGGGGCGGATACTTTAAATCAAATTGAACTGGTTCTGCAATACCTTACGGGGCGCAGTAATCAAATTAAAAGTATCCGCCCCGTATCCCTTTCGTATGGCGGGGCGGATACGGCCGGACAGGAGGATGTTTCCGCCCCTAGCGAGCCTCCCCCTTAAGGGGGCTCGAGGGGCGGATACGTCCGGGCTAATTTTCTAGGCTTTCTACCGAGGAGACGATGGATGACTGACGGCACGATGACGAGGGTGGGTAACAGGACCCTGCACAGGCTGCGCTGCGTCCAAGCAGCGGTGGCACTGACGGAGTTGATGCGGAAGTGTCCGGACAGCCGCGTGAGGATGAGCAGGGCGTCGGCGAGAAACCGCAAGATGCCCAAGGGATGGGTGAGGTTCTCGCTCACCGGACTGTACGGAGAAAACTCTTGGACCAGGGACGAGCGCAGGGCGGTCAAGCTCGTGCTCTGCCGGGCGTTTGGCGGCTCGTTCAAGGACGAGTGGGTCCTGTTCCCAGAGCTGACCACCACGGAGCTCTGGCAGGCCCTCGGCATCGTCATGAGCGGGACGGTGGAGTCGTGAGCGAGGAGTCGGACTTCAGGGACTGGCTGCGGGGCGGCTGGCCCGGCTGGGTGGACGGGCGGGAGCCGGTGGGTCGAGGGTCGGCCCGGCGGCGGGGCTGGGGGTCGGGCTCGGGGGCCCCGGACCTGACGCTAGGAGTGGTGCTATCAGTGTCCGAGATGACGGGTATGAACCCTTCTTCCCGGAGGAGTCTGAGGGTGCTCCTACCCTGCGAGCTCAAGGTGGCCACCCTGGGGGCCGGGGGCACCCGGCTGGCGCTCAGCGGCATAGAGGACAGCCAGAGGGAGTGGCACGCCCGCGCGGCCCACCGGCAAGTCATCACGGCGTTCGTGGCCGGGGTGAGGACTGGGGCGCGGTCCTGGAGGCCGTTCGTGATGCGCTACGCCCACGGGGCCACGGTGCGGGAGCTCTCGGAGGTGGCGGAGCTCCCGGCCGAGCCGCAGGCGCTGTACCGCGCGCTTTCGGCCTGGTACGAGGGCCAGTGGATGGGTCCGTAGAGAATTTTTACGGCGGGGGAAACTTCGCGCTTGACTTCCCGTTCGGGCCGCGCTAGAGAGGGGGCTCGGTGAAGCCTCCCTCAGCCCTTGGGAACCTGACGCAAGCGGTCTAATCCCCTCGGGGACTAGGACTCGGTGCCCACGGACCCAGGCGAGCGGAGGTGGATCCACAGGGCAGACTTCCCCCCGCCTCAGGGCCTCCCCACCAGCCGAGCACGTGGCGGGTGGGGGGCCCTACCAGGGGGAGCGGAGCGCGGATGGCACGGGCCTCTACGACTCGCGGGAGAGAAATCTAGCTCCAGCTAGAGACGGTAGTCCTGCCCAGGACTCGGGGGAGACCACACACGGATGTACGCATGGCGCGTCGCGGCGGTCAAGCCGCTCGCCGAGTTCACCGCCGAGGACCAGCTGTCCCGGCAGGGGTTCCAGGCATTCAACCCGCGCTGCGCGGTGTCCCGGGTCCAGCAGGGCCGGCGAGTCACCACGGAGGTGCCCTACATCCGGGGCTACATATTCGTCAACCTGGACACCGAGCGAGAGGGCTGGCAGCGGGTCAACAACACCCGCGGCGTGCGGCGCCTCCTGCCCGAGACCAGCGAGGTGCCCTCCCCCGTGGACCAGCGCATGATGGACGTGCTCATCGGGAAGTGCTCGGGCTCCGGGCTCATGGAGGCGCGCCACGTGGACGCGGCCGTCTCCAAACTCATCCCAGTGGGGGGCACGGTGAAGATCACCCAGGGGGCGTTCGAGGGCTTCGAGGCCCCCGTGGAGTGGTCCAACGACGAGCGCGTCACCGTCCTGCTGAGCATGCTGGGGGGCCGCCGGCCGGTCCAGGTGCAGAGGTCGGACGTGGAGCTGGTCGGCTGACGCGAAATCAAAGTTTGATTTCAGTTTGAAATCGTAATCAAAGATGATCAAGACCCCGGCCCAGGCGGCCAACATGGTTCACAGCGGCGGCAAGGGGCGAGGGGGCAAGCGCCCCGGCGCCGGCCGACCCAAGGGCGCCCAGGGCTCCAAGAACCTCATCATCAAGACCACGGCTCCCGAGAAGGGCGCACGGCAGGTCGCCAAGGGCGTCACCACCAAGCCTGCCCGCACCCCAGAGGGCCAGGTCGGACGGGTCATCACCCTGGACCCCACCCTGCCTGGCCTCACGCCAGAGGAGATCCGCGCCATAGCGCGCAAGTACGGCGGGGACGCCATCCAGTTCTTCGCCGCGGTCCTCATGGACGTGGAGCAGCCGATGGCCAGCAGGGCCTACGCCGCCAACCAGATCCTGGACCGCGGCATCGGCAAGGCGGCCCAGCCCCTTCACCACGGCAACGCCAACGGCGAGGCGCTGGTGTTCGAGGAGATGAACACTGACAAGCTGGACCTTGCCCTCAAGCGACTTGAGCTCGCTGTCGCGGGAGCAGAAGCTAACTCTGCTGCGCGACGGGATGATGAGGCTGAAGAAGATAAGGGAGCAAAACCGGGCCTACATTGAGGACAAGCGCCTCGAGGTCATGGAGTCCTGCAAGCGGTTCTCCACCTTCGTCCGCAGGGCCTGGCACGTGCCGGAGCCCTCCGCCAAGTACTTTCACAACTGGCACATCGACGCCATCGCAGAGCACCTGGAGGCGGCCCACCGAGGAGAGATCACTCGGCTGATGATCAACCAGCCGCCGGGCACGATGAAGAGCCTGAGCGTCTCCGTGATGTTCCCCGCCTGGGAGTGGGGGCCCATGCTCAGCCCAGGCCTGCGCTACTTCACCACTTCCTACGAGGCCGGCTACGCCCGGCGCGACTCCCGCAAGCACCGCGACCTGGTGCTCAGCGACTGGTACCAGGAGCACTGGCCCCAGGTGGAGCTGACCTCCTTCGCCGAGGAGGAGTTCGAGAACACCTACAAGGGCGGCCGCAAGGCGGTCCCCATCTCGCGACTGACCGCGGGCCGCGGCAACCGGCTGCTGATCGACGACCCGCACTCCACGGAGCAGGCCGAGTCCGCCGCGGAGAAAGAGACCACCACCCGCATCTTCAAGGAGTCGGCCCAGAGCCGCCTCAACGACCCGATGAAGGACCTCATGGTCCTGATGATGCACCGGCTGGCCACCGACGACCTGTGCGGCGTGGCCGAGGAGATCGAGGCCCAGGGCGGCGACAAGTGGGTCAAGCTGGTCCTCCCCATGGAGTACACGCGCTCCCTGGTCGTCAAGACGCCCTACTACGAGGACCCCCGCCGCGAGGACGGCGAACTGCTGTTCCCCCAGCGTTGGGACGCCGCCAAGTGCGCGGCGCTCAAGATCACGTCCGACTTCGCCTGGGACACCCAGTACAACCAGCGGGCCAAGGCCCGCGCGGGCTCGTACTACTTCGCGGAGGAGAAGTTCCTCGTACCGCGCCCCACCAACGAGCTGGTGCCGGACGGCAAGGGCGACCTGGTCCCCCGCGTAGAGCACCGGCCGGCCGAGTGGCCCCGGGTGTGCGACGCGGTCTACGCGGTGGCGGACACCGCCTCCAAGACGGAGAAGAAGCACGACGGCACCGGCGTGGTTTACTATGCCTACACCCGCTACCCCAAGCCCTCGCTGGTGGCCCTGGAGTGGGCCTACGACAAGATATCGGCCGACCTGCTGACCGCGTGGATGCCGGGCATCCTGCGCCGCGGCGAGGAGCTGGCGAAGATCGTCAAGCCCCGCGGGGGCTGGACCTACTGCTACGTGGAGGACAAGGACTCCGGCGTCGCGCTCATCCAGCACGCCCAGCGCAAGGGCTGGCGGGTCAAGCCCGTCCCCAGCGAGCTCACGGCCCTGGGCAAGGACGGCCGCGCACTGTCGGTGTCCGGCTACATCAGCCAGGGGTTGTTCAAGGTCAGCCAGCCGGCCTTCGACCACACCTGCGCGTTCAACGGCCGGGTGCGCAACCACTTCTTCTACCAGGCGACCAACTACCGCATGAAGAAGGGCACGCCGGAGGACGAGGACGAGATGTTCGACTGCATGTGCTACGGCGTGGCGCTGGCGTTCGGCAACACCAAGGGGTTCTGATGCTGCAGTTCACGAAGACTCCGGACGAGTTCTTCCCCCACCCCATCACGGAGCGTCAGGAAGTGGTCCTGACCGAGCCCCAGGTGCCGCCCGACCCGGTCACTGCCCGCTCCTGCGACCTGGTGAGGGACCCGGCCGGCGGCTACGACGTCCGCCCCTGCGACGGGGAGGCCCTCCGGCCCGGAGAGTGGCTCGTGTACGACACCTCGCAGTGCCCAGAGTTGTCCAAGTGGGGTTTCTAGCTTGACGCAAGGCATCTGACGCGCTATAGGGGCCCGGCCGCGCCTGGGCAGGGAACTGCTAGCTCCCGAGAGGGGCGCGGAAAAGCGACGCGCCGGGTTATGAAGCGGCCTTACCGGCTAACCAGTCGCTCAGGACTCGGGATGAGCCCGCTCCGCTAGCGGCGGGCGTGCCCGGGCCCTGTTGGACCGCTTGAGAATTCAGGAACGTAGATGATCGGCAACGTCAAGATACCCCGCGCGGACTACCCCGAGGTGCTGCGCCGCCGACTGGCCGGCGAGGAGACCAGCACCATCGCGCGGACCTACGGATGCACGCGCCCGGCGATCGACCGGGTGCTCAAGCTCCAGGGATACGTGGCCCCCAGCCGTCGCCGCAAGAACTTCACCGACGAGGAGAAGGCCCAGATCGTCAGGCTCTACACCCAGGAGTTCAAGAGCCACGAGGCCATCGCCCCGATCATCGGCTGCTCGCGACAGGCGGTCCTGGCGGTCCTCAAGAGGATGCGGGTGCGGATCAGGCGTCCGGGCCGCCGGATGGCCGCCCCCGCGCCGGTCCCGCCCCCTCCGCCGCCGGGGGCGGCCCTGCCCGAGCCCGTCATGGCGCGCCGGCACGTGGTCACCCGCATGGTCCCCGAGCCGCCCAAGGCGCTGCTGATGGCCGGCCGCGGCGGCTCTGGGCGCATGCCGATCAGCCTGAAGGGCTTCCCACCCCTGCTGGGGAAGGCTGAATAGGAACGAGCCCGGCCGCCAACGCGGAGTCCGGGTCAAGCGGCGGTGGAGAGGGTTCTCACTAAAAGGGATGCTCCCCGCCGTCATCGTGTTCAGAGGTAGCCAGGCACCCGGGGGAGACCCTGGGCGCACGTCGGCCGGAGGGCCACTGGACCCGCGCGAGCGGCGGCTCGGACTATCGAGCTAAGAGACCCTCCGGCCTGCACAAAATCCGGGCCCTAACGGGCGCTAGAAGACCGCATCCCAACCCGAGCCCCAACCGTCGCGCACGGCCTGCACGCAGGACCGCCAACGCCTCACGGGGCCATCCTGGTGCGAGCTCTCCTCGCGGGTAACACCCCCGGACCCCATCACAGGAGGCACCCATGCCCCCGAGCCTGTTCGACAAGATGACCCTCGTCGGCTTCTCCTGTGGCACGGTGTTCGCCGCCCGGGAGAGCCAGGTCGCCGCAGAGGTGGCCCGGGCCCCGCGCGCCATGCTCTACCCCTGGGCCCACGCGGTGGCCACCGACCGCATGATCCAAGACCTCCGCCGCGCGCCGCCGGCCGGGGAGGCCTGAAGTGGACGAGTACTGGTGGTTCATCGTCTTCTCGGGGTCCTGCGTTATGGCAGCCCTGGCCTTCCTCTGCCACTACTCGGGGCGCCCTAAGTGAGCGTGGTCTCCCTCAACGGCTCTGCTATGAGCTCCGAGCTGATGACCCTGCTCGGGGACAACGAGGGCATCCGCCCGGGCTACGGGCCCTCCTACCAGCTCTGCAAGACCCTCTACCTCCAGCACCCCTGGGGGCGCAAGATCGTCGACAAGCCTCTCGAGATGGCCCAGAGCCAGCCGCGCGAGGTCGCCATCCCCACCGCGCCGGACATGGTCAAGGCGGCCTACCTCCGCGAGTGGAAGAAGATGGGGTCCGACAAGGTCATCCGCAACGCCGCGCGTCACGCCCGCATCTACGGCATCGGCGCGCTGGCCACCATGATCCAGGACGAGGAGCCCAGGGAGCCCCTCAACCTGAGGGACCTGTGGAAGAAGCAGATCAGCTTCAACACGATGGACCCCCTGAACACGGCGGGCAGCCTGGTTCTCAACCAGGACCCGCTCAGCATGGACTTCCAGCACCCGGTGACCATCCGGGTCTCGGGCAAGCTGTTCAACCGCAACCGGGTGTGCATCGTGATGAACGAGGCCCCCATCTACATCGACTACCAGTCCTCGACCTTCGGGTTCACGGGCCGCAGCGTGTTCCAGCGCGCGATCTACCCGATGAAGACCTTCCTGCAGAGCATGCGGACGGACGACCTGATCATCGTTAAGTCCGGCGTGATCGTGGCCAAGCTGCAGCAGCCCGGCTCCGTGATCGACAACGCGATGCAGTGGATGTATGGCCTCAAGCGGAGCCTGATCGGCGAGGCCCGCACCTCCGACGTGCTGAGCATCTCCCCCGACGAGGAGATCGAGACCCTCAACTTCCAGAACCTGCAGGGCCCCTACGAGCTGGCCCGCAAGAACTGCCTCCAGAACACCGCCTCGGCGGTCCCTATGCCCGCCATCCTGCTCAACGACGAGACCTTCGCGAAGGGCTTCGGCGAGGGTAGCGAGGACGCCAAGATGGTGGCCCGCTACATCGACGGCATCCGGGAGGACCTCAACCCTCTCTACACGTTCATGGAGAACATCTGCTTCCACCGGGCGGTCAACCCGGAGTTCTACAAGCTGGTGCAGAAGATGTTCCCGGCCGAGTACGGCGGCGTGCCCTACGAGGAGGCCTTCTACGAGTGGAAGAACAGCTTCGAGTGCTCCTGGCCCAACTACCTCAGCGAGCCCCCGAGCGAGCTGGTCAAGGTGGACGACGTCCGGCTGCGCGCGCTCATCGCCCTGCTCGAGGTGCTGCTGGACAAGTTCGGCGAGGAGAACCAGAGGGAGCTCCTCCAGTTCGTCCAGCAGAACATCAACGAGATGAAGCTGCTGTTCGGCGGCCACGACCTGGAGCTCAACCTGGAGGAGGGCCTGGTCAAGCAGGAGGCCCCGGACTTCCAGCCCCAGCCCGAGGGCCTGCCCAAGAACGACGCCATGGAGGAGTTCAAGGCCTCCGTCCTGCGCATGATCAAGGCCCGCCCCCAGAGGGACGCCGCGTGAGCCTGGTCGAGGACATCCAGGAGAGCTTCCGGCTGGCGACCAACTGCCAGCAGGCCGCCTGCGAGGGCCTCAACGAGTTCCAGGCCGCCTGCCTGGTGGGCGACGAGGGGGCCGCCGAGGCCGCCCGGGCGCGGGTGATCGGCTCCTACGAGGCGTTCATGGACAACTGGCTCATCGCCTACCGGAGGATGCGCCAGGCCAGGTCCGGCATTAGAGAGTAGAGAAGGAGGAGCAGATGACAGACACGAAGCACCTGGAGGAAGTCCGGGCCGCGTACGACAATCAGGAGGTGCCACCCCGCGCGGTTTGGCCCGAGCACACCCACGAGGAGATCCTCGCCCTGGGCCTGTACCAGCGCCCCGACGGCCTGCGCTACGACCCCGAGGCTGTCATGGACATGCCCCGCGGGGCGCGCGTGACACCCGACGTGGTCAAGAGGCCGCCCCTGATGGAGGCCCGCTCGGGCAAGGCGCTCGCCGCCACGCTCATGTTCGCCCAGCTGCCTCTGGACCCCCGGCGCCTCTCGGCCCAGCCCGAGAGTAAGTCCACCAAGCTCAGCTCGGCCCAGCGCCGGGCCGCCCGCATCGCCGCGGGAAGGCTGGCCGTCACCCCCGACGGCCGCCTGCGCGGCCACCAGTAAGGAGAGCCACATGCCCGCCACTCAGTTCAACCGCATCGGCCTGGTCAGCAAGGTCGGCCCGCTCGCCCTGGAGTTCCTAGAGGCCTCCGAGCTGCCGGCCAAGACGGAGGTCTCGACGGCCCTCGCCAAGATCCTGGAGGGCCTGCCCTCCCTCGCCGTGGCCCAGGTCAACATCTTCGACGACGAGACCACCTTCCAGGTCACGATCCGCAAGATAGACAACTTCGTCTCCTAGTGGCCGAGCCCACCTTCAGCCAGGTCCTGGCCGCGGCCATGCAGGACCTGGAGGACCGGGGCTACCTCAGTCCCGAGCAGATCACCGAGTGGGAGAGACTGCTCGCGGAGGCCGCCCGGCGCTCCTTCACCCCAGAGGCCCAGATGAGGGCTATGCTGGAGAAGGGGCTGATCGGGCTGTATAACGACATGGTGGAGAAGGCCCGCGTCCTGCGGTACCACCCCGGCGTCCCGCGCTTCACGCTGGAGCGCATCAAGCCCTACCTGAGGGCCGAGCTCGACAAGAGGATCATGGCGAGCCTGAACCTGATCAGGCTCAACAAGGACTCCGTGGTCCTCAAGATGCAGCAGCGGTTCGCGGGCTGGGCCACGAGCATCCCCGCCGGGGGCAGCGACGCGGTCAAGAAGCGAGAGGTCCGCGAGGGCGTCAAGAAGGGTATCGCAGGCCTCCGCTTCGAGGAGCGCCGGGTGCTGACGGACCAGGGCCACAAGCTGGTCTCGTCCATCAACGCGGTGCTCGCCCAGCAGGGCAACGCCATCGCCGCGGTCTGGAAGTCGCACTGGCATCAAGCCAATTATGATTATCGTGAGGACCACAAGGACCGCGAGATCGAGTCGCTCAGGGCCCCCTACCTCGTCCGCGACAGCTGGGCGATCAAGGAGGGCTACGTCAGGAAGGGCGCGGCCAAGTGCACCGACGAGATGACGCAGCCGGCCGAGGAGCCGTTCTGCCGCTGCTTCTACCAGTACCTGTACAACATCCGGCAGTTGCCCAGGGACTACCTCACGCCCAAGGGCGAGGAGTTCCTGGAGAACGCCGCACGCAAGAGGGCCGCCCATGGCTAAGCTGCCGTTCATCCCCAGCCCAGTCTCCAACTTCGGTCGCGCGGCCGCGGTGGTGCTGGACACCCCGTTCTCCTGCACCGCGATCTACGTGGGCGTCTCGGGGGACATCACCGGCGTCCCCGCCGGGCAGGACAACGCGGTCCTGTTCAAGGCGGTGCCGGTCGGCGTGTTCCCGGTGGCTTTCTCCGAGATCAACACCTCGGGGACTACGGCCACCAACATGCTGGCGCTGTCGTGATCCGGCTCTGGCGGCGCGCGGACCTGGTCACCCGGACCATGTTCTGCTCCCTGCTCGCCATCATCCTGATCGGCGTGATCAGGAGTCTCTGATGCCCCTCCTGTCCGGCTCCTCCCAGGCTACGATCTCCAAGAACATCGCTACCGAGCGCCATGCCGGCAAACCGGAGAAGCAGGCCGTGGCCATCGCCTACTCCGAGGCACGCGGGGACGTGACCAGCTGGATGAACGTCCGCCAGTCCATGTACAACAGCCTCCAGGTGGGCAAGACGTACATGTTCGACGGCCGCAAAGGCAAGGTCCTCGAGAAGGCGGAGAGCTCGGGACAGGCCTCTGCCGTCGGCCTGACGAGCGGCGGCCCGATGATCCGGGTCGAGTGGAAGGACACCCGCTCTGATGCAGGCCAGATCACCGGCCTCAAGCAGACCGCCGACAAGTGGCTGGTCCAGGTCAAGGTCCCCCTGGGCACCAAGGTTTTCGAGATTCCCCTGAGCCGTGCGCTGGACGAGGGCGCGGTCCGCACGGAAGTGGAGAAGTTGATGGCGACGAATAAGAACGACGCGGCCCAGTACACGGCTAAGCAGAACCCCGACCTTGCCCGCGAAGGGCACTCCCACACCTGGTACATCGCAGACAAGAACGGCGACTATGCAGGCGACGCGATGTACAAGACGAAGGCTGAGGCCGAGGCTGCTATCAGGAAGATGGAGTCTGGCTCCAAGAAGGACGCCACCCTCGACGACTGCGTGGCCGAGATGGACGCCGTGGTCGGAGAGATCGCCGAGGTGGCCCGCCGGGTCGACCGGATGGGGAAGAAGGACGCGGTCGCCTACAACCGAAAGCACGCCGAGGAGGGCGCTGCCGCGTTCAAGGCCGGCAAGACTCGCCAGGCTAATCCCTACAGCGAGGGCAGCGACGCGGCCTACAACTGGGCCTCGGGCTTCAACAAGGCCCAGGACGAGGCTAAGGGTAAGTGATTCGCGCGGCCGGCCTCCTCATCCTCAACAAACATGGCCAGGCGCTGTTCCTGCAGCGCGGCCCGGGCTCGGACTACCCCGGGATGTGGGCCTTCCCCGGCGGCCGGCGCGAGGGCGAGGAGACCGCCCAGCAGACGGCCATCCGGGAGACCCAGGAGGAGACCGGGTTCAAGGCCAAGGAGGACCAGCTCAAGTTCTGGACCCGCTCTCTGCGTCCGCAGGAGGACAGCCCGCTGGTCACGCCTCCCCAGGGCGAGCAGGTGGACTTCACGACCTTCCTGGTCCGGGACGCCGAGGACTTCACTCCGGTGCTCAACGACGAGCACCTGGGCTACGCCTGGGCCGACATCGGCAGCCCGCCGGCCCCCCTCCACCCCGGCTGCGCGGTGGCGCTGCGGCGCTTCACGATGAACGACGAGCTCCAGGTGGCCGAGGCCATCCGCGACGGCGAGCTGGTCAGCCCTCAGGAGTACGGTAACATCTGGCTGTTCGCGCTGCGCATCAGCGGCGTGGGCACGGCCATCCGGGGCGAGAAGAAGAACGCGGAGGGCAAGGTCGTCCAGAAGGCCGAGGTGGTCTACCGCCGGCCCGAGGACTACAACAGCCCGGAGTTCCTGCGCCGAGCGCAGGGCCTGCCCGTGATCATCATGCACCCCGAGGAGGCCATCCTCAACACTCGGCAGTACGCCGAACGCAGCATCGGTGCGATCATGATCACCTACCTGCGCCCGGACGAGAACGGAGAGATGGAGCCCTGGGGCATCGCCCGCGTCTACGACCAGGACGCCGCGCGCGCCCTGACCGAGACGCAGCTGTCCACCAGCCCGGGGGTCCTCCTGGGGGCCGACAACACCACGCTCACGCTGGAGGGCGGCACCCAGGTCATAGTAGAAGGAAAGCCCAGCCTGCTGGATCACCTCGCTATCTGCGAGCGCGGCGTCTGGGACAAGGGCGGTGATCCGACAGGCGTAGAGAACATCCACACCAGAACAGACGGAGACGGAGAGATGAAGATCCAACTGAAGCGCATCGAGGGCGAGACCGAGGCGGGCTACGCGACCCGCGTGGCCGAGGCGGAGGCCCTCCTGGCCCGTGCCGACAGCGTGTCCAAGGGCGACGAGGGCAAGCTGGACAAGCTGCTCGAGGGCCTGGTCGGCGTCAAGGACGTCGTGGCCCAGCTCAAGGCCCGCGTCGACGCGGCCGAGGAGAAGGAGCGCAAGGACGCCAAGGCCAAGGCCGACGCCTTCGAGTTCCCCAAGAAGGACTCCGAGGAGAGCGAGGAGGAGCACAAGGAGAAGATGGACGCCGCGGAGAAGGCGTGCAAGGACGCGATGATGGAGGCCGGCGAGTCCGAGGACATGGCCGCCGATAGCGCCAAGCGGCGCCGCAAGGACGCCGAGGAGGCCTGGGAGAAGGAGAAGAAGGACGCCGAGGACATCGACAAGAAGGCCGAGGAGGAGGCCAAGGAGAAGAAGGACGCCGAGGAAGAGGAGAAGAAGGCCAAGAAGGACGCGCAGACCATCGCAGACCTGCGCGACGAGCTGGCCAAGCTCAAGGGCCAGGTGGAGGGAGCCATGCGGAACAACAACCACGAGAGCCGCTCGGCGCTCCTGCAGGCCCAGGCCCGCTTCGACTCCGCCTACAGCGCGCACGGCGGGCAGGCCCCGGCCCCGCTGCTCGGCCAGACCCTGCACGAGTACCGCATGCAGCGTCTCCGCGAGCTCCAGAAGCACTCGTCGAAGTACAAGGACAAGGACATCGGCCTGCTCGCGGTCAATGACTCGCTGCTCGAGATGGCCGAGGCGGACATCATCGCCGACGCCATCACCGCGGCCCGCAACCCCACGGACATCGCCAAGGGCACCCTCGTCATGCGCTCGCGCCAGGACGGCGGCCACACCTTCAACGAGTTCTACGGGGAGACCGCGGCCTGGATGCGGCCCCTGGCCGGCCCGGTCGGCCAGCGCGGCGTGCGCTGGATCAACCCCACCCCGGGCGCGCGCCGCGGCTAGAGCCGCGGCCTCGGCCAGACCAGAAACCCAAAGGACTCCGGAGACTTAAATGCAGTTCAACCCGTACAAGACGACCAACGGCCAGGGCCTGTTCAACACCACCAGCGTGGGTGGGCGGCAGGGCACGGCCTACTCCGACCCCAGCGCCGTGTGGCGCCTGCGCGGCGGCATCCTCGCCGCGGCGGAAACCCTCCCCATGTGGGGCGGCGTGGGCATCTTCGAGAACGTGCCCTCCCCGGGCGGCGGGACGGGCCCCAGCGCCGCGCTCGGCGTCCAGGTCGGCCGCGCCACGGGCCTCACCGGCTCCAAGGCGCTGGCGGGCTTCTCGGTGTTCGACCAGAACTACGCGGCGGTCACCACCCCGCAGAGCCCCGTTCCGCTGACCGCGGCCGGCGGCCTGGTCAACTCCTACGCCCTGGGCTCCAAGGCCCGCATCTGGGTGGCGGCCGACCCCGACCTGGTCTCCCTGCAGGGCGGCCCGATCTCGGGCCCGGTCTCCTGGGACTTCGTGGCCCAGCGCCTGGTGCCTTACCTGGGCACCCTGACCATCTCGTCGGGCACCTACAACAACACCACGGGCGTCATCGTCCTGACGATGTCCGCGGCCGCCCCGTTCAGCGCGGGCGACTCGGTGATCCTCTCGGGCCTGACCGGCACGGGGGCCTACGCCTCGCTCGACGGCACCTACACCGCCACGGCGGTCGCGGGCACCCAGGTCACCCTGGCGGGCACGCCCGGTGCGGGCGCCTCCACCATCACGGGCGGCTCCCTCACCCTAGGCTCGGGTGCCTCCGTGGCGCTCCCCTGCTCGGTGCTGGAGATCAGCCTGAACGACAACATCGTGGTCAACTACGACCCGGTGACCGGCTTCGCCACCTGGAACTACGACGGCTGTGCGGCCGTGATCCAGATCTAGCCTTCATCCCCGCAACCGCACAGCAATAGGGAACCCAAAGCATGTCTCTGCAAGCCGCTAGCTTCGTCACCCTCAACCCCTCGTTCATCGAGCCCGAGTTCCTGCGTCAGCAGACGCAGGCCTCCGGCTTCATCGAGCTGCTCGCCGACGGGCAGCTCCGGACGCGGCTCGAGAGCGACTCGCTGCTGGTCTACGCCAAGCAGCTCAACCTCCGCAACCGGGTGGCCGCGGGCCAGTCGGCCTTCAACGAGCTCCCGAGCGTGGACATCCTCGCGTCCATGATCAGCACGCCGACCTACCTGCTCCGCGTGGCCAACCAGTACGACCACCACGACGTGGCGGCCGGCGGCCGCTGGGGCCTCTCCGTGGTGGAGGAGTACCGCAACGGCATGCGGCAGGGCAACAACCAGCTGGCCCGCGAGGCCTGCCTCTACGGGTTACACCCGGAGATGGGCGAGGGCCTGGTCAACGCGCCCGGCGCGCAGGCCATCAACCTGCCGCCGGACTCGTTCGGCAACGACACCGCCCGCAGCTACGACAACGGCCAGATGGCCTTCTTCCTGTCGCAGCAGATCCTGGCGCTCAAGACCGCCACCCTGCAGCTGGGCATCGGCCGCAGCTTCACCATCCTCGGTCCGCAGCGCATCCTCGGCTCGTTCGAGTACAACGTAGTGCAGCTGACGCAGTTCCAGCGCGAGGGGGCGGGCACGGCCTCGACCCGCGGCACCGTCAAGGAAATCTTGATGGAGAACGGGGACGACCTGATCTGGGTGTACGACGATACCCTGATCGGCAAGGGCTCGGGCGGCACCGACCTGGTGATCCTCGCGATGCCGGAGGTGGCGGTCCCCGCCGCGACCGGCCACAACACCAACGTGTGGGGCGGCGGCGCTCCCAACTGGGCGGCCTGCCTGACCCAGTACTGCGACAAGGCGGCCCCGACCGAGATCATCTCGCCGATGCCGATGGGCATGACCCACTTCATGATGGAGTGGCGCATCTCCTCGGGCTGGGCCCCGCGCTACCAGGCGCTGCTGCTCATCTCGATGGCCTACTAGCGACTCGGAAACGAGTCGAAAACGGGGCGAAAACGACCCGCCTCCGGCGCGCCAACGCCGGGGGCGGCACCACCCTCCCACAGAAGAAGTAGAAGAAGGACCAAAGGACATGAAGCTCTACATCTCCAACTGCACCATGCAGGACCAGATCGTCTGCTACCGCCTGGACTTCGACAAGGACGGGAACCATGACGAGGCGGACCGCTTCCGCTCGCACCGCCAGGAGAAGATCCCCTCGGGCGGCACCGTCGCCATCGGCGGAGACCTCCACCGGGCCCAGGCTATCTCGATCATCGACCAGCTGAGCAAGGTCGGCCTGACCAAGCACGACGAGGTCAGCCGCAACAAGCCTTTCGTCGTCCCCTACATCTACCGCGAGGACCAGCCCCCGACCCAGGAGGCCATCCGTCGCCAGCGCAACATCAACAACGGCGTGTACGCCAAGCAGGGCACCGCGCGCCGCCAGGCCGCGGCCGTGGGCGTGAGCCAGGCCGTGCTCGACGCCGCCAGCCTCATCGCCCCCAAGCAGACCAGCGTGGAGTTCGAGCAGGTGGCCCAGTCCGAGCTCGGCGAGAAGCGCATCGAGGAGGGCGTCATCGTCCGCCCCGACGGCAAGGGCGGCCGGCCCGGACAGAAGCGGGCCTGAGCGGGGGAGGCGCGCGCCATGCTGACCGTCAAGTTCCGCAACGAGAGGACCCGGCGCACCCGCAACGTGGAGTGCGTCGAGGCCTGCGTGGAGCCGGGCGACGGAGTGGCCCGCGTCCTCCTCAAGAAGCCCGCGGGCGCCCCGGACGAGACCGTCGAGGTCTTCCGTCCACAGGGCGACGAGGACGGCGCCGACTTCCACATCGCGTTCGTGGAGAACAGCCAGGGCGCGACCATCCAGGTGGTCAGGCCTTGAGTCAGCCCAACCTCTCCTACTACCTGGACCCGTTCATCCGAAAGGTCATGGGGGTGTCCCCAGCGGTCCTCCCAGACGACAGCCCCGTCATCGGGATGTCCTACAACGTGGCGCTGATGTTCGTCAACCCCTCGCTCAGGAGCGTGGGGGGACCCGTCCCCCCGCTGGGCACGCCGGACTCCCTGTCGCCCTACGCGCTGGCGGTGTACAACCTGGCGGGAGACCGCCTGGTCAACTTCGCCCAGGACGCCCCGGACGCCCCGGCCGTGAGGGGCTCCAAGCCGCCCATGGCCTACTGGGCCTGGACGCGCAAGCAGTTCAACCTCAACGGCTTCGTCAGCGGGGCCATCACCTCGGCCAGCGACGAGAGCACCTCCGCCAGCTACGACGTGCCCGACTGGGCGAAGAAGCTCACGGTGAGCCAGCTGGCCAACCTCCAGACCCCCTGGGGCCGGCAGTACCTCGGCATCGCGCAGTCCTACGGGCCGGGCATCGTGGGATTGTCGCGCGGCTGCTGGGGGTGACGACCCTCAACATAGGGGTCATCGACGTCCCCTACGCCTACGAGCAGGAGCACCTGACCAAGAAGGGCAAGCCCTTCAAGAAGCGCCGCAAGGTCACCCTGAGCATCACCACCGGAGAGGTGGCGGAGTACCTGGAGGACCACTACGCGGTCATGGAGACCTTCTTCGAGGCCTACCGCGACCGCATAGAGGAGAGCCTGGTGGAGGCGGTCCTGGGAGACCTGGACAACGTCCTCAACAACCGCCCGGCCAACCCCGAGATATTCGCCCCGGCCTGCTCCGAGATAGAGGCCTGGTTCAAGCACTACCTCTCCTCGAGAGAGGCCGAGTACCAGGCCAGCCTCAAGGGCCCCACGCTGGCGGTCCCGACCCAGGCCGCGCTGGCCGGCGTCAACCACCGGCTGGCCCACCCCTACGCGGGCTCCAACCCGCGCCGTCCCTCCTTCATAGACACGGGGCTCTACCAGGCCTCGGTCAAGGTCTGGATAGAGCAATGACCAACGTCAACAGAGAGCAGGCCCACCAGGACCCCTGCTGCCACGTCTTCAGCCACGGCCGCGGCTACGTCCACGTGGGGCGCCCCGCGCTGCCCGCCCGCTGCGCCCACGCGCCGGCCCGCGCCACGCCCCCCGCCCCCGTGGCGGACGGCAGCTGGCACGTGCTGACCCCGCCCCACGGCGGCCACGGAGTGGCCATGCAGTGGTCCGGCCCCAATTCCTGCTGGCTGCCCGTCCTGGGCACCGGCAACCGCCTGGGCTTCTCCCCCGAGTACCTGGCCGCGCACGGCTGGGTCTACCGGGGCCCGCGGCCGGCGGTGTGGCCCCCGCGGCCGGCCGAGGAGGAAGCCGAGAAGGAGGAGTAGGCGTTGCCCACTCTCGACGAGGCCATCGGCTCCGCCTCGCCCCTGGCCGCGGACCTGCGCCAGGGCGAGAGGGCGATCAGCTCCAACCAGTCGGTCGTCTTCCAGCAGTACAACCGACTCGTGCTGCCGGTGGACGGCTTCGTGTTCTGGGTGGCCGCCCCCCTCCTGACCCCCGCGGCGCTGGTCCGGGGGGCGGCGTTCAACACCGCGGCGTTCAACACGGCCCCCTTCAACGGCGCGGCCGCCGCGGGCGTGGAGGACAACACGCTGGAGGCCCGAGGCTCCCTGCACTACGCCACCGGGATGAGCCAGACCGAGGAGGCCAACTACGCGGTCAACCGCGTGACCTTCACCTCTGAGCAGGAGGTTCAGGGCCTCAACCGAGTGGGCCCCAACACCCTCTTCATCGCGACGATCGACCGCATCCGCTTCGCGTTCTCTTCGCGCTCCAACTTCTACCGCCAGGCCGGGCTCTGGCACTACGTGGGCGACGCGGTCTACTCCACGATGGAGAGCCAGCTGATAGACAGCCCGGCGGACTTCAACGGGCGGCAGGTGGTGGTCTCCAACTCGCTGCCCGCCTGGCTGGCCATCAACGCCTACGCCCCGCCCTACCCGGTGCTGCTGCCCTTCCCGGTCATCCCGCTGTACCCCTCCTTCGCGGTGCCGCAGAACCTGCCGCCTCCCTACGGCGCGGTCCACATCGGCGAGGAGGACACGGAGGTCATCCAGGCGGTCCCCACGCTGGGCCCGACCGCATCGCACTACCAGCTGGCCCGGGACACCGTCCGGGTGACGCTCTTCGGGGCCTCCAACGACGCGGCGCTGACCTTCCAGGACGCCGCCATAGCCTACGGCACGGACACGGGCCTGCTCGGCCTGATGAACACGCCGACCGTCCGCGACGTCAAGGCCGCCCAGAGCGAGCTGCTCACCCTGGCCATGAAGAAGCGGATCACCTTCCAGGTCAGCTACAACCAGCAGAGCATCCGCAACGTCGCCCGCCAGGTCATCGAAGAGTGCCTGGTGCAGGGCGACGAAATCTACGTTCAACAACTGTCAGTCTAGGAGAAACCGATCATGACCCAGAACGCCAACGCCGCCATCGTCACCGCCCCGGCCGTCAAGTCGACCTGCATCAACACCGCGACCACCACCCTGGTCAAGAGCGGCCCGGGCGTGGTCTCCTCGGTGACCTGCAACAAGGGCCAGTCCGGGGCCACGATGTCCGTGTACGACGGCCTCGACAACACCGGCACGCTGCTGGCCGGCCCGATCGACCTCGCCAACACCTTCGAGTTCGTGCCGCCGGCCCCGGTCGGCTTTCAGGTCGGCCTCTGCGTGGTCACCACGGGCCTGACCACCGGCAGCGTGTCCTTCTTCACCAAGTAAGAAGGCCCCCTCCACCCCAGCTAGGAGGTAGCCTCTATGGCGAACCCCATCGTAGTAGTCAACGTCAGCATCTCGACGCCCCCGACGCCGAGCACGCTGCAGAAGACGGGGGCGCTCCTCAGCCAGGGGGGCACCGTCCTGGGGGCGCAGAACGACGCGCTCCTGACGCAGGCGGGCGACCTCACGCCGCTGCTGCCCGCCCCGCTGACCCTGACCTCCCTGACCTGGTCCTCGGCCTACGGCGGGCAGGTCACCGCCACCGCCACTGCCGCCCACGGCGTGGCGGTGGGAGAGGCGTTCGTGACCACGGTGGCCGGGGCCGTCCCCACCACCTACAACGGCACGGTCAACGCCATCTCCACCGGGGCGAGCACCTTCACCTACTACCTGTCGACCAACCCGGGGACCTCCCCGGCCACCACCCCGGGCACCTACACCGCCCGCGGCGTGGGCGACCTCCAGGCGATGGTGGGCAGCTACTTCGCCCAGGGCTCCCAGAACCCGGTCTACGTGCTGGAGCTCGGCGCGGGGGAGCCGGCGGCCGGCGTGACGGCGCTGGCCTCGTTCATCGCCAACTCCGACCAGTTCTTCTACTCCTACCTGGTCCCGCGCGACTGGGACGGCGTGCCCTCCTTCCTGGCCTTCCTGGCTGGGTTCGAGAGCAACACCGCCAAGACCTACTTCTTCGTCACGTCGAACCTCCAGAACTACAAGAGGTACAACTCGGCGATGAAGTGCGTCTTCGGGATGATCGAGAACCCGCTGACGGGCACCTGGGGCCAGAACACCCTCACCAACGCCTCCTACTCGGGCGGCCAGATCACCCTGACCACCACCACGAACCACGGCGTGGCCCCGGGGCAGCTGTTCACGGTCACGGGCTGCACGCCCGCGGGCTACAACGGCCAGTTCATCGCGCAGCCCGGCACCACCGGGATGACGCTGATCGCCAACGTGGCGGCGGACCCGGGGGCCATCTCGGTAGAGGGCACGCTGGTGGCCAGCCTGTACGCCAGCGCGGGCGTGCCGGCCACGGAGTACTCCCTGGCCTCGGTATTCTACACCACGCTCAACTACGCGCCCTCCAGCACCAACAAGGTGACCCCGCTGGAGTACAGCGAGCTCAGCGGCGTGACGCCGTTCCAGACCCGCGGCATGGGACCGACCATCTCTGCCATCACGACGGCCAACTGGAGCTACGCGGGGACCGGGAGCCAGGGGGGCGTTTCCTTCGACATCCTCTTCGGCGGCAACAACCTGGACGGCAACCCGTTCAACTTCTGGTACTCCATCGACTGGGCGGCCATCAACCTCAACCTCGACCTGGCCAACGCCGTGATCAACGGCAGCAACAACCCGGTCAACCCGCTCTACTACAACCAGGACGGCATCAACCGCCTGGCGGGCGTGGCGGCGCGGACGCTGGCCAACGGCATCTCCTACGGCCTCATCCTGGGCTCGCCCAACCAGGTCGGGCTGCCGCAGACGCAGTTCCTGGCCAACCTGGAGGCAGGGGTCTACGACGGTCAGGCGGTGGTCAACGCCCAGCCGTTCATCTCCTACCTCACGCTCAACCCGAGCAACTACAAGACCGGCCTCTACGGCGGCCTCTCGGTCGTCATGACGCCGCTGCGCGGGTTCGACAAGATCATCGTCAACCTCAACGTCAACCAGTTCGTGGTCCAGGGAGGCTAACCCATGCCCGGCAATCCTCTCGTCCCACAGGGCAACCTGAACCGGGTACTCGGCTCCGTATACTGGACCGACCACCCGGAGCTCAACGTGACCGCGCCATACCTGGGCAAGGCCGGCATCTCCATCTCGTTCGACGGAGAGGCCACCACGTTCATCAACACGATGACCGGCCAGGTCCAGTCGCCCGAGCCCTACCAGCCCATCCTAATCACGATGGCCCTGCTCAAGACGCAGAACCTGGCGGCGCTGTACGAGAAGCAGCGCCAGACCAACACGTTCCTGGGCAACGGCCAGGTCTACCCCGACGTCTCCCAGGCCTCGGGCGGCGTGCCCATCTACCCGGTGAACAACTGTGCCATCCGCAACATCCGCGAGCTCTCGTTCGCGGGCGAGGACGCCGGGTTCGTGGTCACCATCGGCGGCTACTACCTGATCAACTCGGCACTCTTCAACGCGGGGTAGCCGGAACGACCAGGGGTAGGACTACAGTAGTAGCAGGAGAAGAAGCATGGCAGCGAAGATCAACAAGAAGATGAACCTGGTGCTCGAGATCGAGCAGGAGACCGACCAGGTCAGGCCGAGGCTCGAGGACGGCAAGCCCGTCCTCGAAAACGGGCGCCCAGTGATGGAGCCCGTCATGCGGAAGCTGTACGCGCACTCGGTCCCGATTCTGGAGGAGACGTACGAGAGGTACGCCCTCCTCCTGGCGGAGGTCATCACCACCGTCTACGGCAAGAACTTCGGGGTCGGCATGGCCGGCCGCGTGGCGCTGCTGATAATCCGCCAGCTGGCCCAGCGCGAGGGCACCCTGGAGGAGGTCCAGAAGGGCCTGATCAACGAGATCGAGCGCCTGACCTCCATCATAGCCCTCGACCCGCAGAGGGGCTGGCAGCCCATGCCCGTCGCCGAGGCCCTGCGCCAGGAGGTCATCACCCCCGAGGAGTACAAGGAGGTGATGAGCAACGCCGCTTTTTTTACTGCGGTCTCGTGGTTGCAGACCAGGAAGGAGCAGAAGCAGTACGTATTCCCGATGATGCGCGTCTACAGCGCGCAAATCGTGTCATCGACTGCTACGGAATTCGCAGCTTCCTTGCCGACGTCGACGCCGGCCGAGACTACGAAAGAGAGCTCGGACACCCCACTGTCGTCAGTGCTAGTCTAGCCTGGGCCGCCGGGCCGGGCTGGGAGCAGTACTTCGGTCAGTTCAGGGACTGGGCCTACCCCAGTCCCCACCTCTTCCGCCAGCGGACGACCATAGAGCTGATACGCTCCGTGGAGAACCTCCGGCGGACCCTGACAGGGTAGGTCCCCATGCCCGTCGTAAAGAAGATCGTCTCGCTCGATGTTCAGTCGAACCTCCAGGAGTTCACCAAGGAGTTCGACCGCTACAACGAGGTGCTGTCCAAGCAGCCCGAGATGTGGGCCGACGTCGCCAAGGAGAACGAGGCGATGGCCAAGGGCTTCAAGGCCATGGCTGCGCTGATGCTCGCCCAGCAGCACATGGCGAGGGACATCGCCAACGAGAACAAGAAGGTCGAGCAGCACTCCAGCAAGGCGGCCCTCTACTGGGACTCGATGGCCCGCAGCTCCAAGACGATCGCGGGGAACATCGTCGCCGCCACGCGCTCCCTGGAGAAGTGGACGGGCATCTTCAGCCTGACCTCCGGACTGGCGCTGGGCGGGTCGGTCTGGGGCTTCGAGAGACTGGCGGCCGGGGCCGGCGCGGGGCGCCGAGAGGCCACGGGCCTGGGTCTGTCCTACGGGGCCAAGCGGGCCTTTGACCTCACCTACGGACGCTTCGCAGACACCAGCGGGATAGTGCGAGGAGTCTCCTCTGCCCAGGGCGACCTGGGCTCGCAGGAGGCCCGGGCCATGTACGCCCTGGGGATGGTCCCGGGGCAGCACGGAGACACCGCCGAGGAGTCCGTAGAAGTCCTCAAGCGGGTCCGAGCACTGGCGCAGTCCAGCGACCCCAAGACCTGGGGACGGGTCATCCAGGGCCGGGGCCTGGGCGCGCTCGGCGTGGACATCGAGACCATGCGGCGGCTGAGCACCGCCTCGGACGCGGACCTGGACGCCGAGGGCTACAAGAAGCGCATGGCCGACTTCGGCGTGAGCGACAAGGCCCTCAAGGACATGCAGGAGTTCGACATGGCCCTGGAGGGGGCCGGCATCAAGATCAAGTCCACCTTCATAGAGGCCCTCTCGCCGCTGGCCCCAGAGCTGAAGCAGCTCGCCGACGGCCTCAGCGACGCGGTCAAGCAGCTGATCGGGGGCCAGGGCTTCAAGGACGGCGTCCACTGGGTCGCCGAGGGGCTCCACGAGTTCGGGCAGTACGTCAACAAGCCGGCCTTCAAGCAGGACATCAAGGACCTGGCCGACGGCATCTCCTACGCGGCCAAGAAGATGGTCAGCTGGGCGCGCTGGCTGGGGCTACTGCCCGAGAGCGAGGAGGAGAAGCGCAAGAACGCGGCCATCGCCGACGCCACCCACGGCTCCATGAAGAATGACCACAACTCCACCTCGTCGTCGTTCGGCAAGGGGGGCAAGACCAACCCGCTGAGCCCCTCCAACGGGGGCGTCAAGTACCTCCCCGACGGCACCCCCATCGTGGACACGCCCCCGGCCGGCAGCACCATGTCCGGTTCGGCCGCCGGCTCCGACATGCTGGACCTGGTGCGTCGCCTAGAGGGCACGCCGGACGGCCGCATGTCTCCAGCCGGCGCGGTGGGCGTCTATCAGATCATGCCGGAGACGGCCCGCGGCCTGGGCTACGATCCAGACGACCGCTACGACCCGGTCAAGAACAAGGAGATGGCCCAGAAGCTCCTTTCTCAACTGGATCAGAAGTACCACGGCAATAAGGCCGAGATCCTCGCCGACTACAATGGCGGTCCGGCGGCCGTAGACATCTATCGTCGCGGCGGCCTCGCGGGGCTGGACAACTGGACAAACCGCAGCGGCGACCATCCCTACCGAGAGACCGCCAACTACCTCCGTAACTCCGGAGTGGAGGTCACTATCAACAACAACACTGGCGGCAGCGCCGTGACCAGCATCGCCAACGCGGGCGGGGTCAGCGGCGTGGGCACCCCCGGCCCGAGTATCCTGCAGTGAGCATCAGCGCCGGTCTCGCGGTCTGGAAGCTCGCCTTCCAGCTGTCCCCGATCATCCTGACCGGCGGCCTGGCCAAGGTCATGCCGGGTCAGATGCTACCCCTCATCGCCATCACGGAGGCGCTGAACTTCCCGCTCGGCCTGCTGTCGGGCGGCTCGGACTCGCTGGACCTGGACGGCTTCTTCGCCAACTTCGACCCCCTGCCCGGGGCCACGCTGATCAACCAGGACCTGGCGCGCTACCCCTTCGGGAACCAGGGCATCGCGGCTAACGCAGTCATCCAGCAGCCGCTGGTGGTCTCCATGAGGATGACGACGCCGGCCAAGGGGCCGCTCGGCTACTTCCTCAAGCTGGCGGTCTTCCAGGCCCTGCAGGCCGCGCTCTCCCTGCACAACCAGAGCGGCGGCACCTACATCGTCATGACGCCCTCCTACGTCTACACCAGCTGCGTGCTGAGGGCGCTGAGGGACACCTCTGGGGGTGGGAGCAGGCAGCCCCAGAATGCCTGGACCTTCGACTTCGAGCAGCCCCTGATCACTTTGAGCGACATCCAGGCCGCGCAGAGCTCCCTCATGAGCCAGATCAGCGGCAGCCTCCAGCTCCCCGGACAGACGCCGGCCTGGTCCGGCATCGGGGCCGCGGGCGGCACCACCACCGGCCTGGCCGGCACGGTCCTGTCCCCCGCGCTGACTAACTCCGCGGCGGCCGGCACCACCGCCATCCCGGGCTACGCCGCGGCCATCGCGCCGGGCCAGTTCTCCGTTTCCCCACTGCCCGCCCCATGACCACCTACTTCAACTTCGAGCCCCCGGCACAGAGCAACTTCCAGTTCCAGCCGACCCTGGACGGGAACACCTACACCGCGATAGTGCCCTACCTCCTGTTCGGGCAGCGATGGTACCTGGCCCTGTTCGCACTCAACGGGACCATGGTGTTCTACCGCTCCCTGGTAGGCTCGCCGGCCGGCGTGGCCATCCAGGGGCTCTCGTGGGCCACCGGGGCGGCCAGCGTGGTGACCGCCCAGCCGCACGGCTACGCGGTGGGCCAGACTATCGAGCTGACGGTCCGGGACTGCTCCCCCGCCGCCTACAACGGGACGTTCCCCTGCCTGATCACGGGGCCCAGCACCCTCTCCTACCCGCTGGCCGGAGACCCCGGCCCCTCCGCGGCGCTGGGCACCCTGAGCTGGGACCTCGACCTGGCGGGTGGCTACTTCCAGACGAGCACCCTGGTCTACCGCGATCCCACGAGGCAGTTCGAGGTCTCGCCGTAGGATGCGCTACTACGACATCAAGATCACCAATCCTGACACGGGAGCCCTGGTCCAGCCGCAGTTCATGCAGCAGACCGGCGTCCAGAGCACGTTCACCAGCTTCGTGAACGGCAAGAGTCTCCCCGGCGCGCTCGACCTGGAGATGGACTTCCCCATCACGTCCTACGACACGCCCTGGTTCGGCTCCAGGCTCTCGGTCTGGGGCGTGGGCATCAAGGAGCTGGCCCAGTCCTTCGACCTCAACGGCATGAGCATAGAGGTGCGCGCCGGCATGAAGCCAGGCCTGCCCCTGGCCACCGCGGCCAGTCAGAACAACCAGGCAGGCCTGATCCTCTCCGGCACGATCTACCAGGCGTTCGGCTCCTGGGTGGGCAACGTCATGCGGCTGGACATGATCCTCCAGCCCCCGACCGGCGGGGGCCAGGTCAAGAAGAACTTCCAGCTCAACTGCCCGGCCAACCAGCCCATGAGCCAGGGCATCAAGCAGGCACTGACCACGGCGCTCCCGGGCTACGAGATAGTGGTCCAGCTCTCGCCCCAGTTCGTCTTCAACTACGACCAGAAGGGCTCCTACAGCAAGCTGAGCTCCTTCGCCAACTGGCTCAAGAGGGTCTCCAAGAGCCAACAGTTCAACGGTATCAAGACCGTCACGGGCGTGCCCTACTCAAACAGCGGCGTCTCCGTGACCGTCACTGGAAAGAAGGTCCTGGTGTTCGACAATACCTCGGACGGCTTCACTAACTGGACGGCGTCCAACCCGCGGGACATCGCCTTCCAGGACATGATCGGGCAGCCGACCTTCATCGACCCCGTGACCATAAACTTCAAGACGGTCATGCGCGGAGACCTGGCGGTGGGGGACTACCTCCGCCTGCCCGAGAAGCTGGCCGCGCCCTACGTGGTCACCGCCCCGGCCGCGGCCACGCCCAACTCCCCCATCCGGAACCGCTCCATCTTCCAGGGCAAGTTCCAGGTGCAGTCCCTCCACCAACTGGGGCACTTCCGGCAGGCCTCTGCGGACGCCTGGGTCACGGTGATAGATGCCTACATAGTCAACCCCCAGCTCAGCGGCACCAAGTAGATGGCCGACGACTCCCAGAAGAGCCCGCTGATCAAGAACCTGCAGTACTACGTGCAGGCGATGATAGACCACGCGCTGGAGACGCTGGGGAAGAGCCTGCCCTGCACGGTCTCCTCCGTGGACGACACGGGGACCGTCGTGACCGTGGACATCGACGTCCAGGACCCCGTCCAGCAGTTCCCCCAGCTGACGGTGCCAGTCCTCTACCCGAGGTACGTGCGCTTCCCCATCCAGCCGGGCGACCCGGGGATGCTCGTGCCCTGCGACGTCTACCTGGGAGGGGTCTCGGGACTGGGCGGCGGTACCGCCACCATGGCCCCCCAGGGCAACCTCAGCGCGGTGGGCTTCCTGGCGCTGGGCGGCGGCGAGCTCAGGCCGGCGGACGACCCCGAGGCCACAGAGATCAACGGCCCCAACGGCGTGATCCTTAGGGACGACGGAGAGAACGGCCCGGGCCCCAACGGCTCCACGGTCAGGATCGCCATCGACAAGGAGGGTAACGTGACCATCTACGGCGCGAAGTCCTTCAGCTACGACGTGGGCGGGTGCGGCATGCGCATCACGCAGACCGGCCCGGGGGCCTGGGTCATAGACGACTACACGCAGGGGGTGACCGTGAACAATCATCCGCCCCATCCGCCCGTGCTGCCGGACCCGCCCTCGTGAGGATCTACGGCAGGCCCGTGGTCGGCACCGACGCCTCGGGGAGGCAGGTGTTCGGACCCTGGGAGATGGTGGAGACGGACGCGCTCGGCAACAACGACGCGCTCACCATCACCTGGCTGGCGCAGGCCCTGAAGCTCAACCTCAACGAGTCCCCCTTCTACGGAGACTGGGGCATCCCGGCCAAGACCAGCGTCCAGCAGCAGGTCGCTCCAGACCTCTACGTCACGCTCGCGGCCCAGCGGTTCTCGCCCTACTTCGCCGCGCTGACCATCGCCAAGACGCAGGATCCCACGCCGACCTACGGCGTCTCGATCATCACCAAGAACGGGTCCAAGATCCCACCCATCTACGTGCGGGCACCCCTCCAATGACCGACCTCCCCGTCGTACTGGGCCCCGCGGGCCTGGCCCCCACGCCCCCGGCGGACCTGCTGCAAGCGCTGCTCACGCTGGTCGCCAAGATCAACCCCAAGGCCACGCTCAACCTGCCGGGCACCCTGACGGAGGACATCGCCTCCACGGACACCGGCGCGCTGATCCTGCTCAACCAGGGCCTGGTGGAGCTGATCAACAGCATCAGCCCCGTGGGTGCCAACGCCTTCGTCCTGGCCCAGGTGGGGCAGCAGACGGGGGTGCCTATCGGCCTGGGCAGCAACACCAGCGTGCTGGTGACCTTCACGGGCAACCCTGGCTTCGTCCTGGGCAAGGGCTTCCTGGTCTCGGACGGCACCTTCCAGTACGCGCTGGTGGACGGCGGCGTCATCGGCTCGGACGGAGAGAGCCAGCAGCTGTTCGCGCTGGCCACTCAGGGGGGCACCTGGTCCGTCCCGGCCGGCACGGTCAGCCAGCGGGTCACCTCCGTCCCCAGCGGCTTCCCGCTGACCTTCACCAACCGCGTGCCCGGCACCCCCGGCACCGGGGCCGAGACAGAGACCTCCTACCGCGCCCGCGTGCTCCAGGCCCAGCTGGCGGCCTCCCAGGGGATGCTCTCCTACCTGAAGACCCTGCTCGGCAACGTGCCCAACGTGCAGACGCGCCTGGTCTCGGCGGTGGCGGACCAGTCCACCGGCAAGTGGACGATCGTGTGCGGTGGTGGGGACCCCTACCAGGTGGCCTACGCCATCTACCAGGCGGTGCCCGACATCGCCAACCTGGTGGGCTCCACGCTGGAGGTCATCGGCGTCACCAAGGCCAACCCCGGCGTGGTGACCACCAACATCAACCACCTCTTTTCCCCGGGGCAGGCGGTCAAGATCACGGGCGCCACCCCCAGCGGGTACAGCGGAAACTTCGTGGTCCTGGCGGTGCCGACGGAGACCTCGTTCTCCCTAGGCACGGCCTTCCCCGCCATCAACCTGTCCAACCTGACCTGGGCCAGCACCGCGGGCGGTCGAATCACGGGGACCACGGCGACCCCGCACGGCATCACGCCGGGCTCATCCTTCACCGTCTCGGGGGCCTCCCCCGCCGGCTACAACGGGAACTACACGGCCCTCGCAGGCACCTCCGGCACCACCATCTTGGCGGCCCAGACCACCACCCTGACCTCCCCCGCCGCGACGTTTGGACAGGTGCTGGCGGGAACGGCCAACTACGACACCTCGGGCCTCTCGGACTGGGTCAGCGGCGGGGTAATCACCCCCAACCTGCGCAACGTCCTGGTCACCATCACGGACTACCCGGACACCTACCAGATCCCCTACGTGAGCCCGCCGCCGCAGAACGTTACCATGACGGTGGTCTGGAACACCTCCTCGCCGAACTTCGTCAGCACCACGGCGGTGGCCCAGGCCGCGGCTCCCGCGCTGGCGGACTACGTCAACAGCGTGCCGACCGGCCAGCCGCTCAACCTCCTGGAGATGAACGCAGTATTCCAGGCCTCCATAGAGAGCATCCTGGCTCCCTACCTGCTGACCAGGCTGGTGTTCTCGGTCTCCATAGACGGCGTGGGCACCCCGCCCGACGCAGGCACCGAGATCATCGTGGGCGACCCGCTGTCCTACTTCACGGCGGCGGCGACCGGCATCAATGTGGTGCAGGGATAGTGGTCAGGCTCGTCACCGCCCCGACCAAGGTCTGGCCCCTGGTCAACTCCGTGGTCACCACGGGGGGTCGCCCGGTAACGGTGGCCTACGGCCCCTGCCTGGGAGGCTACGTGGTCAACCCGGCCACGGCGGCCTCCCAGGGGCTGCCCGCGGCGGAGGCCCTCTACGTGGACTGCGTGAACCCCGCGGTCCTGGGGCAGACCGGGACCTGCGTCATGGTGCAGCCCGGCGGTCGCTTCAGGATACCGGACAACTACGCGGGTCTGGGCGTTTCCATCAACGCGGCCTCCGCCGGCCACCGCGTGGCGGGGGTCGTGGTGCAGCCCCCGCCGGGGTACGTCCCGCCGGCCGCGGGCAGCTTCCCGCCCTCCGGCCCCACCACGGTCACTGGCGGCCTGCCCAGCTACCTCTACCAGCAGTACAACGACGACGAGGACCTCCAGGCGTTCGTGGACGCCTACAACCAGATGGCCCAGTCGTACATCGGCTGGTTCGCCAACATCTCCCTGCCCGTCTACACAGGTCCTCTGATCACCGGCAAGCTGCTGGACTGGGTGGCGGCCGGCATCTACGGCATCCAGCGCCCGGTGCTGCCGGCCGGCCTGTCCAAGATGCTGGGCCCCTTCAACACCGCCGCGTTCAACACCATCCCGTTCAACGACTTCAAGCTGCTCGGGCCGGCCAGCTTCTACGTCACCTCGGACGACGTGTTCAAGCGCGTCCTCACCTGGCACCTGTGGCGCGGGGACGGCCGTACCTTCGACGTCCGATGGCTCAAGCGCCGCGTCCAGAGGTTCCTCACCGGCACCGACGGCGGCCCGGGCCAGACGGACCAGACCTACCAGGTGTCCGTGACCTTCGGCGCGGGCAATCAGATAGACATCAACCTGCAGACGACGCGCCGCTTCGCGCAGTCGGGGGCCACCTTCAACACGGGGGCCTTCAACACCTCGGCCTTCAACGAGCTCAACACCACGTCCATCGCGCTGCCGACGTCGCCCTACATCCCGATCTTCAAGGCGGCGGTGGAGGCCGGCGCGCTCGAGCTCCCTTTCCAGTACCAGTTCATCGTGAACACGAATTGAGGCAAGCCCCATGCAGCTGATCGCCGCCAACAACGCCCAGAGCACCCTCGCGGGGTCCATCACCAACACCGCCACCACGGCCAACCTGGCCTCCGGCAGCGGCATCCTGTTCGCCCCGCCCTCGGCGGGGCAGTACTTCGTGGGAACCTTCACGGACGCCGCCACGGGCCTCCTGCACGAGATCGTCTGGGTCACCGCGGTCACGGGCGACCAGATCACCATGCAGCGCGCCCAGGAGGGCACCACCGCCCTCAACTGGAGCGCCAACGACCTCTTCGGGAACCTGATGACGGCCGGTCAGCTGGAGACGCTGGTCCAGCTGACCCAGCTCCAGACGCAGTCGACCAACTACGGCGTGGACACCGGCGTGGCCAACGCCTACGTGGTGGGCTTCACCCCCGCCATCGGGACCGCGCCGCCCGCCGGCACGCCCATCCGCTTCCTCACCGGCAACGCCAACAACGGGGCCACCACCATCAACGCCGGCTGGGGCGCGGCCCCGCTGGTCCGCCGGGACGGCTCGGCCTGCGTCGGCGGCGAGGTCGGGGCAGGCGTCATCACCGACACCATCTGGGACGGCACGCACTTCGAGTACCAGGGGACCGCCCCGGCCACCTCCGCGGCCGTCGCCGCCGGCACCGACACGCAGAGCGCCATCACCCCCGCGCAGCTGGCCAACGCCAGCTTCTCTCCCTCGGGCTCCATGGTCTGGACCGCGGCCATCACCGCCCCCGCCGGCTGGGCCTTCGCCTACGGGCAGACCGGCAACCGGGTGTCCCAGGCCTCCCTGTTCAACGCCATCACCGCAGCGGCCACGGTCACGCTGACCATCGCCAGCCCCGGCGTGGTCAACTGGGCGAACCACGGCATTCCGCTCGGCTCCAAGGTCTCCTTCGAGACCACCGGGACGCTGCCCACCGGGCTGAGCACCGCCACCAACTACTACGTGGTGAACCCCTCCACCAACAGCTTCCAGGTGGCGGCCACGCAGGACGGCACCCCCATCGCCTTCACGGGCAGCCAGAGCGGCGTCCAGACCTGCCGCTACAACCCCTTCGGCTGCGGCGACGGCAGCAACACCTTCCAGTACCCGGACGGCCGGGGCGCCTTCGTCTACGGCAACAACTACATGGGCGGGACGCCCTCCTCGCGCCTCACGCAGGCGGTCATCGGCTTCGAGCCAGTGCTCGGCAGCAGCGGCGGCAGCCAGTCCTACAGCGTGGTCAGCGGCACCGAGAGCGTCGACTACGGCAACGTGGGGGCCGGCGGCATCACGGTGGCCGGCTCGGGCCACACCCATACCTCCACCATCGTGCCGATCCCGCCCTCCCTGGGCCTCAACCTGATCATCAAGCTCTAGGAGGCCGCGCATGGCCACCGTGGCACCCCAAGTCATCCCGACGCCCGGGCCTAACCTGACCACGGGGGCCATCAGCGTGCCCGTGGTCGCCCTGGGCCAGGACATCAACGGGGGCTGGATCACCAACCCCTCCACGGCCACCGAGCCCCTGTACGTAGACCCTACCGGGGCCGCGCCGCAGCTGGCAGAGGGCGGGACCACCTTCGCGATCTGGCCCGGCGGCACCTACGTCGCCATCCCCGGGCAGGGCACGGTCACCCAGGTCGTCGCGCCCGACCTCAATCATCCCTTCACCGCAGTCCAGTGGTAGCCATGCTCAAGAAGCTCCTCCTCGCCGTCCTCCTCGCCCTGGCTCCGCTGACCGCGGCCGCCCAGCCCTCCCCGCCGCCCGGCCCCTGGCTGCTCAACGGCTCGGCCATCTACCCCAAGGACGCGGCCTATTGCCTGACCCTGCCCGGCAGCGTCACGGGCGGGTGCAAGGGCGCGGGCTCGGCCAATTTCGACTCTCTGTTCATCAAGGGCGTGGCGGTGCCGACTACCGGAGGCTCCGTGGCCTCGTTCTCGGGCGGCGCGACCGGCTTGACGCCGAGCAGCGCGACGACGGGAGCGGTGGTCCTGGGCGGCACGCTCGCCGCGGCGAGCGGCGGGACGGGCCTGCCCGCCTACGTCATCGGAGACCTCCTCTACGCCAGCGGGACCAGCGCGCTGTCGCGCCTGGCCGACGTGGCCACGGGCAACGCGCTAATCTCCGGAGGCGTGGGCGTCGCGCCAGCCTGGGGCAAGATCGGGCTCACCACGCACGTCTCGGGAACCCTGCCCGTGGCGAACGGCGGCACCAACAGCGCCTCCCCCAGCGGCACGGCGCTCGACAACATCACGGGCTTCAGCGGCACGGGCTTCATCAAGAGGACCGGCGCGGGGACCTACACCTTCACCGCGGACCCCTCCGACGTCACGTCCGTCTCCAACAGCGACGGCACGCTGACCGTCTCTCCGACGACCGGCGCGGTGACGGCCTCGCTGGCCCTGGGTCACGCCAACACCTGGACCGGTCAGCAGACCTTCGTGGCCCCCATCCTGGGAACCCCGGCGAGCGGCAACGGCTCCAACATCACCAACGTCAACGCGGCCCAGCTGAACGGGGCCACGTTCGCCTCCCCGGGCGCAATCGGCGGCACGACCCCTGGGACGGGGGCATTCACCAGCCTCACGAGCACCGGGGCCCACACGGCGTTCAGCGGCACAGCTCCTACCTCGGGCGGCTCTGCCTCGCAATGCTACTTCGCCTCCAGCACGTCAGTCTACGGCTACTGCTGGGGGATAGGAGCCCCCACCTTCAGTGCGGCCAAGGGCACGTTGTACCTCGACAACAGCGGCGGCGTTCCCTACTACAACAGTAGCGGCTCGACCACCTGGACGGCGATAGGAGCGGCCGGTACCATCGTCTCCGGGACGACCGCCCTCTCAGGTGGCACTTCGACCGGCGTTCTCTCGGGCGATGGCTCGGGCCACGTCGTCGCGTCTGCGGCGCTGCCACCTAGCACGACCGCGACGACTGGATCGCCGGGCGCAGGTGGTGTGAACGTTTCAACGCAGGCTTATGCCGACACTTCTTCCAGCAATGCTGTAGCAGGCGGCAAGGTTGTTTTTCGCTGCGTGTTCGACGGAACGGCCGGCTCTCCTACGTGTCTATCTGGCTCTTACAATGTCGCGTCGATTACGAAAAATGGCACAGGGGACTATACGTTCACGTTCACCAGCGCAATCACCGACGCCAATTACACCATTGCCGGCTCTGCAGTTGGCAGCACCTCCGGGTCTTACTACACAGGGATCGTCAGTACGGGGGCTGCCAACACCGTCACCACGACCACGGTACGGTTCCTCGTGTACAACTGGTCAACGGGTAGCGTTGACACAAACCGCGTCAGCGTAATGGGAGTGCGCTGACATGACAGACACCAGCGCTGCTGCCGTTCTCATCGCACAAGTCAATCAGGTGCTCGCAACAGGCATCACATTGACTTCGACCGGTACGCCCGCGCTCAATGGTTCGATATCTCTCGATCCTATCGGGGCCGACGCCCTGAGCCGCATGGTCGCGGCGATCTCGATCTTCAACGAGCTTCCCTCCGGCACCGACACGTTCTCGTACCCGCCAGGCTCTACTAAAATCTGGACGCAGGCGCAGTTCCTCGCGATGGCGAAGGGCGCGTGGCAGTTCCGATACGCCTGTCAGGTCGCGCTCGCGACGGCACTCGCGACAGGGCAGCCGTTCGTCGCGCCAAGCGAAGCAGTCAACATCCCGTAGGAGTACTTTCTATGAGTGATGCCGAAGTCGTCGAGAAGAGGCAGGAGGGCCGCCTCTACAAATTCGCCAAAGAGGCCGCCGAGAACGCTTATTTCCAGCTTGCTGGTAGCGGTGCAATGATCGTCTGCGCATGCTTTCTTGGCGTCGCGGGCTGGGCCGGGCAGGAGGTCTGGGCCTCCTACAAGGAGGACCGCAAGGACAACGGCAAGGCTCTCCAGGAGATCAAGAGCAGCGTGGCCCTGATGAACAGCACCCTGATCGACTTCCGGGGCCGGACCGAGGGGAGCATCAACAACCTGCAGCTCCAGATCAACAACCTGTCGGCCACCGCCACCGGCCGCTTCGCGGGGCAGGGCGACCGCATCAACCACCTCGAGAACGACATGGATGACATAAAGAAACGGGTCTACCCGCTGAGCCCGGGCCGGGCCAACTGATGCGGACCAGCCCGCGCGGCCGGACCCTCATAGAGCTCAGGGAGGACCGCCGGAACGAGGCGTACCTCGACAGCCGCGGCCGCCCCACCATCGGCGTGGGCCACACCGGCCCAGAGGTCCACCTGGGTCTCTTCTGGACCAACGACCAGGTGGACGCCTCCTTCGAGGAAGACGTCCGGCGCTTCGAGGCGGCCGTGGACGCGTCCGTGACCGTCCCGCTCAATCAGGACCAGTACGACGCCCTGGTCAGCTTCAGCGTCAACTGCGGCGAGTGGGCCCTCCGCGCCGGGGACCACGGCGGCCCCTGCTCGATCCTGCGCGCGCTCAACGCCGGGGACTACGAGGGCGCGGCCGCAGCCTTCGACAACTGGTGCAATCCGCCCGAGGTGACTAGCCGCCGCATGGGGGAGAAGCACCAGTTCATCGGCGACGTCTTAGTGGCCCGCTGGCCTGAGTAGGGAGAATGGCATGAACGTGGAGAACGTCGGACGAGTGACCATCAGCATCCTGGTCATCCTGGCCTTCATGGCCTACCTCATCGGGATCATCTTCTTCCCCGTCCCCACCGACATGAAGGACGTGGTCAACACGGCCGGGGGCACCCTGGGCGGGGCGTTCGTGCTCGTGGTCAACTACTGGCTGGGCTCCAGCGCGGGCTCCAGCTCCAAGGACAAGCAGATTGCCTCGCTCACTGGCGGCAAGGCTCCTTAGCCTGGCACTCCTGGCACTCCTGACGCTGCCCCTGGGCGGCTGCGTGACCGCCTGGGAGAGACCGCTGACGGGCGCCTACCCGGCCCGCACCGGCCTCAACGGCGAGGACTACCTGATAGGCTGGAGACAGAGGTTCTGATGCGCGGATACGGATGCGTTCGAGACCAGGACGACCCCAGGGACCACCTCTTCTCACCGAGGCAGGTCCCCCTCATAGTGCCGCTCTCGCACGACCTGACCCCCTGGCTGCCCGACGCGATGGACCAGGGCCCCTACGGCACCTGCACGGCCCACGGAGTGACTGCGGCCATCCGCTACAACCTGATCAACTCCGACCTGCCCGACGTGGTCCTCTCCCGCTCCCAGCCCTACTGGGACGCCGGGGTGCTGGAGGGCAACACCGGGGACTGCGGACGGCAGATCAGGGACGTCATCAAGGCCGTGGCCACCCGCGGGGCGGCGCTGGAGTCCTCCTGGGGCTACGACCGCCTGCTCCAGCCCCCGCCCCCGGAGGTCTACCAGGACGCCCTGCGCCACCGCGCCCTGGAGTACTGCAGGGTAGGGACCGACCGGGCGTCGATCAACAGCACGATCTTCCTGGGCCGGCCGGTGGTCATCGGCGTGCCGGTGTTCGCCGCCTTCGAGTCCGACCAGGTCTCCGAGACCGGGCTGGTCCCCATGCCCCGGGCGCTGGAGACCAAGGTGGGCATGCACTGCATGCTGCTCGCGGGCTACGCCCCGGACCACGACGTGGTCCTCAACAGCTGGGGCAGCCGGTGGGGCTGCCGGGACTCCCTGGGCCGCCGGGGCTACTGCAAACTCCCCCGCGGCTACCTGGAGAAGCACGGGTCCGATTTCTGGACCATCCTCATGGACAACTGAAAGAGAAGAAGAATGGCACTGACAGACGCACAGAGGGCCGCCGCCCGGCAGGCCCTCAACGACTGGGCCACCCCGCAGATCGCGGCGGCCAGCGTGTTCGAGAGGGGTGCGATCAAGTCGTACCTAGAGGCCCACGGGGACGCCCTCGTGGACGTCATCGGCACCGCGGTGGTGTCGGTCAGCGAGGGAGAGCAGTCTTGATCCAGGTGAATCGTCGCTTATTCGTTGGGGCCCTGATGGGCTCCGCCGCACTGGGCCTCTCGGCCTGCGGGACCAATTCCATCGGGAGCCTGGTTCCTCAGGCCGCGATACAGTATGCCCAGGCGGCGGCCGCGGCGGCCCTCGCCCTGGTCCCGGACCTGACGGCCCTCGGCGTAGGGCCGGCCGTCGTGACGGCCGTTCAGACCGCTGCGGCCTCCCTCCAGGCCGCCGCGAACGCGCTGGCCTCGGCGACCTCGAGTACCACCGGGTCGATCTACCAGCAGATCGCCTCGGCGGTGACCGCCATTGCCTCGGCGGTGGGCGGCGTCGGCGGCCTCCCGCCGCTTCTGCAGACGGTCCTGGCCGACCTGCAGGCCATCGTCCCGATGATCGCGGCCATCCTGGGCGTGCTCGGCGTCGCCGCGCCGCGGCCGGCGGTGCCCTCCATGACCGGGCCGCGCGTCTACGCCCGCCTGAGGGCGTACGCCGCCAAGTAGCCGTTCTCTCTAAGACAGGTAGAAGAAAGGCCCCCGGATAGCTCCGGGGGCCTTTTCTATTTCCAGATAGGCCAGGTGGCGGCTGCGGCGAGCAGGGCGAGGAAAACGGCGTAGCCCAGCCAGCCCACCTCCGCCCTGGGCTCCAACCGGCCCGGGATCGGCCTGACCGAGACCTCTGACGGGCAGCTGATCTGCCCGCTCATGATGGCGCAGGCCATGGTGGCGTAGCTCCCGAACCAGCAGGGTCGGGCCCGGCGGCCATGCCAGTCAACGGGCCGCGCGTGGTGGTCGATCAGAACGCCGGCCTTGGGACCATCCGTGTAGATGAGATCTCCGCTCCGGGCCCAAGAGGGGATGGCGACGGGAGGACTCAGGGTGACCCCGGGCTCGCCTGCTCGCGCCGGCCTCAGCATCTCTGCCTCGGCGTGCTCTTCTCTCGTCGGCGTCATGTCGTCCTCCTACTCCGGCACCCTGACCCAGCCATCCCACTTCTCGCGCTTCATGCAGACGTAGGAGATGTTGGGGTTACTCGTCCTAGAACGATACGCATCCAGCATCTCCAGACACATCTGCTCGGTGGGGAAGGGCTGCGGCATCGCGCGGCAGTCCCAGTAGCCGGCGAAGTGCGTGCACATCGCCATGGCTATGACGGCTACCAACGCGCCCTCCCGCTCGCGGGGTCCGCCGAGCCGCCGAGGTCCCGGCCCAGGGGCGTGGGGGAGCCGTCCCGGCGTCCCCAGTCCTGCCCGTGAGCATAGCTCGTCGCCTGGTCCAGGACGCCCGCCCCGGCGTCCCTGAGCCGCGAGAGGGCCTCCGGGGAGACCCTGCAGCTGACGTCTCCCCGGGCGGCCATCCAGCCCAGCCCGAACAGCGCGGCCGCGATCACTACTCTTCCTAGGAGTCCCATGTTGCTATCCTCTCTTGAAGTTGCCCTTGGCGATCTTCTTCAGCCTCGCCCTCAGCTGGTGCCGATTGATGGCCGCCGGCACGACGTCGTACCTCTGCCTACCCTGCTCGGCCGAGTAGACGTAGGTGACTTCCCAGAGGCCCGGCATGGTGCCCAGGCCCTCCCTCTTGAGCTCGTCGTTGTTGCCGACGCGGATCGTCGCGCCAGGGCGGAGCCTCTGGTGCGCGGGGTCCTCGATGGTGATGGTCATCGCCTCGTTCTTCACTGTCCGTCCTCCCTGCCCCGAGCCTTGAGTCGGCGCTCGGCCTCCGCGGGGTCCAGGAGGACCAGTCTGCGCCCCAGCTCGTCACGCAGGAGGCGTTCCCTGATCAGGGACAGGTTGTGGGCCGGCAGGCTGACCGCCACCGGGCTGGTGAACGACCAGAGCGGCCGCGTGTAGGAGAGCGCGTTCATACTCAGGTGTCCTCCAGCTTGTCGCACCAGGCCTCCACCCTCTCCGGAGAGCCGTGGCACTCGGCCGGCAGATTGTTGTGGAGCCAGAGGACCCACTCGCGCATCAAGACTAGGTTGACGTGGTCTGCGGTCCGCACCGCGCCGGCCAGGTCGTTCTGTAGAAGCGCCATGAGGAAGCTCCCCGGCGGGACGCCCTTCTCCAGGTAGAGCGAGATGCCCGGGATCATGTGCCGGGCCGGGACGGTGGCGTAGTCCGGCATCGGCCGAGATGGAATGGGGGCGGCTGTGGCCCTCGGCACCTGCGCGCCTTTTTGCCGATGCGCTCGGTCGCAGCCTAGGCCGCCCCCTGGGGCGCTTGATTCAGGCGCTCCCACACTGCCCGGTTGCACGGGCGTCTCTGGGTCCATGATCGGGGACGGTGCCTGGTGGATACGGGGGCCGCCGGGCCTCTTCCAGCAGACTTCGTTCGTGCAGTCCTCGTACTCGTACGGCTCCCGGCCGCAGGGGCACCCTCGGTCGTGGCTCATAACTTCATCTCCGGCTTTGCTCCTAGGGCGCGGATGCGGGCCCCCAATGCGATTCCGGCGGAGGCGAAGTTGATGCGGGACTGACGAACGAAATCTGGGCATGTCTTCAATTCTTCATGTGCCCATTCGGCATACGCATCGCAAACCTTCGCGCACTCCTCTTTTATTTGCGCACGCACCTCCTCTGGTGCTGGCTGGGCGCGGCAGTTTGCGAGAAAAATTACCGCAAGCGCGAGATTTTCTTCTAAGCCGGATGCTTTCGGGTTGGCCGCTGTACGGCGAGCAATCTCAATTGTTTCTGCGATGCGCTCATCCGTCAGCATCTTCCCGCCCTCTGTGTCGGTCATGTCAGTTCACCTTGGGCTTGATGGCGACGCCTTCGGCATCGTCGATGAAAGGATAGTCCGCGCCCAGGTCGATGCGATGCGCGCTCAGGCTAAGGCGCATTTCATCGGGCACGATGTGCTTGCGGCGACGAGGGCCGGTCAGGATGTAGAAACGCCCGCTTGCGCCGGGCTCCCAGCCGAATTCGACAATCTCGTTCTCTGCGTCAGCCATTGCCCTGCTCCTCGGCCTTGATGAAGTAGAGCTCCTGCTGGAAGCGGGTCTCCCCCACGTAGCGCAGGTTGTACTCCTGGCGCAGCTGGTGCTCGCGCCGGGCGAACGGACTGGGGATGAGCTCCGGCTGCAGGATGGCCACGCGCGGCCACTCCAGGCCCTTGGCCTTGTGCATCGTGCAGAGAGTCAGCACGCCCCGGCCGTCGTCCCGGAACATAGTGTCTAGGCGGAGCAGCAGGCCCTGGACAGTCCGCTCGCCCTCGGGCAGGCCGCGGCAGATGCTCATCAGGCTGTCTACGCGGTCGTGGACGGCAGCGATCTTCTTCTCCCAGCTGACTAGCCGGCCCTCCTTGCCCTTCTTGGTAAGGTGCTTGACCTCCCGGGCGCGGTAGGCCTCCAGCTTGCCCTCCAGACCCTTGATGGTGGCGACGCTCTGCTTCTCCACGAGTTCCCGGAGGCTCTTGCCGATGTCGCGGCCCAGGATCACGCACCCGCGCCCGGCCGAGATGAGCCTGAACGCGAGGTTGACCAGGGGGGCGGTGTTGCGGCAGAGGACCGCGTCCCTAGGCCCCAGCTTGGCGAGGGCCTCCTTCTCCGAGAGGTGCTCCACGACGCCGGCCGGGGCCCCCTCCCAGACCGTGAACCCATTGTCGATCATCGGGATGGCCCGGACCAGGGTCTCGGCTATCTTCGGGCAGCGGTAGCTCACGGTCAGCGGGAGCTCCCGGGCCCCGAAGTCCTCCCTGATTTGGTCCAGGGCGTCGTGCGAGGCCCCCGTGAAGCCGAAGATGGCCTGGGCATCGTCGCCCACCGCCACCAGGCGGCCCCAGGGCTGCAGGGTCATGCGGGCAAGCTCGCGCCGGCAGGGGTTGGTGTCCTGGGCCTCGTCCACGAACACCCAGTCGTTCTTCCAGATGCTCAGCCGCCAGAGGACCGGTAGATAGATCATGTCGTCGAAGTCCAGCTCTCCGCGCAGGGCGGCCTCGTTGGAGAGCATCAGGAGGCGGTGGGCGAACTTGATGGCCGTCCACTCGTCGGCCTCCTCGCTGTCCAGGAACAGCGCGTGGTGGTCCACCAGTGCCTCCCAGGCCGCGGGCGTGTCCTCGCAGAGGTGGGTGCCGATGCCCTGGCCCTTGCCGAGAGACACCAGGTCGGCCACGAACGAGCCGTAGAGGGCGTCCGCCTCGGGGCCGAACTTGGCGAAGAAGAGCTTGCGCAGTTTGCGGTCGTCGGGCTCGCACTCGCCGTAGCCCTTGCCGATCTTGCGCAGCACCGCGCCGAAGCCGAGGGAGTGGAAGGTCTTGACGGAGACGCGCTTGAAGGGCCGGCCGATCCGCCGGCCGAGCTCGGCCACCTTCTCCTTGAGCTCTGGCGCGATCTTGGCGCTGAACGCGAGGATGGTGACGAAGGCGCTCTCTGGGATGTAGGCCAGCGCCCAGACCAGACTGGTGCTCTTGCCCGAGCCCGCGACGGCCTTGAGGACCGCGTTGCCCTCCCCGTTGAACACGTAGTCGAAGAAGCCTGCCTGGAGCTCGGAGGGCCGGCGGCCGAAGTCGAACTCGGGGAGCGGGCGGCGGGGCTGCCTGGCGGGACCGCTGGTGATGCCGGAGAGGGAGGCCATTCTCAGCGCTCCTGAAAAGCGTACGGGGCCGGACCACCCAGCTGGAGCCAAGGAGCTTTCTGAACCCACTTCAGCTTCAGAAACTCTCTGCGGCTGGTCTTGTAGGTCGCGCCCGCGCCGTTGCCGCCATGGGCGCGCATGCGACCCTGATAGGCGTACTCGAGGGCGATCAGGTGGAGGAGTTGATTGAACATCGGAAAGTCTCCTGCTATGATGCTATGAGGGACATCTTGGGCCCCCTCCCCGGGGAAGTCAAGCGGGAAGTTACTTCGGGGTCAAAATAAATTCTAGCGCGGCAGGGTCGTCAGGTCTCGCTCCGGGATCAGGGGCTCGTAGCGCAGCCGACCACTCTCCAGCCGGCTCTCCCACTTCTCCTTAGAGAGCGTGTAAACCTGGCCCTGCTCGTTGTCGTAGACCACCGCTGGGAAGGCCTCGGTCTCCTCGGCGTTGAGGACCTTCATGGAGAGGACTCGGTAGGCCGTGCCCTTGTAGTGGAGGTGCGTGGCTCTCCAGGGCGGGGCCTTGGCGTTGCGCAGGCTGATTTCCACCGTGTTCATTAGGGCCTGGACGGTCACCTGGTTGTGCTGGCGTAGGCGGCTCATCTCCTGGACGGCTGCGGCGAACTTCTGGACCAGGGCGTCGTGCCGGTTGGCCGCGACGTGGTCCCCGACCCGGAAGCCCTCCTCCCGGTCGGCGTGGGTCATGTCCAGCATGTACTGCAGCCAGGCCAGGATGTCGTCCGGGTTCTTCTTAAGCTGCTCGCGGGCGTAGTCCCGGATCTCGTCCGGGTTCAGGTTCTCTCTAGGCGTGGCTGACAACTGACTTCTCCTTGCTGCGGCGCAGGGCGTCGTAGAGCACCTCTGCGGCCTTCTTCTGGTTGTCTCTGCGGTTGTAGTAGTGGTTCAGCCCCGAGGGGTGCGGGATGGAGTAGAAGCACGCCTCGGTCTCGGCCGGCGGGAAGCCGGCCACAAAGCGGTGCGTGTGCCGCTCCCAGAACCTGGCCTGGTGGGGGAGCCCCAGCGCGCGCCACGCGTCTCGGCCCAGCACCACGCAGGTGCGGCCGCCCAGGTGCTCCATCAGCCGGTCGGCGGCGCGGCGGGCCTCCGTCATGACCCAGGACTGGGCGTACAGGAGGTTGACTCGCTGGAAGCCCGCTATCATCTCGTCGCGGGTCATCCCGGAGAACTTCAGCAATCGGGCCCCGGCGCGCGTGGCGGGGTGCAGCGCGAGCGCCTCCCCGCCGTCCTCGTTGTTCATGCCGATGATCACGGCGCGGCCGTCCGGTATCATCGGTCGGGTGCCGGGTTTGTGCAGACCGTTCGGATGACGGTCGTATAGGTGCTGTCGACTCCGACGATGCCGGTGGAGCCAGTCTCTCCGTAGTTGGCCACATAGACTGTCTGATCGCGCGAGACGACGTAGTCACCCCCCTTGTAGCCGTGAACGGTGGTTCCGATCTGCTTCTTCAGAGTGTCCAGAACGTGCGCCACGGTCGGCTCTGGATAATTTGTCTGCGGTTCCCAGCCCAGCGCCAGGTCCTCGTAGTATCCCCGATAGCTGTCGAGCTTTCCGGGAACGGCGTGGCAGAAGTCAAAGCGGCAGGCGTTCGCCTTGTCGCCGACGGCCTCCAGGGCGTCGATCAATTGCCCGAGGGTCCACTGATCCAAGTATTCCTTCATGCTACTTCCCCACTGTGTGCGGCCTGTACTCTTCGCAGGCCGCCCGCTGCTCGTCCCAGGTCAGGCTCTTCTCCCAGAGGCCGCACAGCCAGCTGCCCTCGGGCCCCGGCTCGCACTTCTGGCAGGTGCGGCAATTCTTGAGCGGCTGGCCGCCCAGGCAGGGGCCGCGCTGGTCGCAGCCGCCGTAGGCCGTGCACAGGAAGGCGCTGGCGTCCGCGCTGATGCCCGCCGGGGTCACCTCGGTGCGGTAGAGGCTCCCCACTCGATCGGCGATCCAGGCGATGGCTTTGTCGTTGCGCACCACGGTCTCGAAATAGTACCGCTCGTCGTTCTTGCAGCGCGCGACGTAGAGGCACTTCCCCAGGCCGCTCAGCCACATGCCAGACTGGCACTGGACGTAGTGACCCTGGTTGGCCTTGGCCAGGCTCTGCTCCTTGGCGATGGCCCCGAAGTTCTTCAGGTTGTGGCTCTTGATCTCGAGGCTGTGCGGGGTCTTGGGGTCCCAGGGCAGGCCCTTGACCACGCCGTCGGGCTTGCAGACGAAGTGCCCCGTTTCGTCCAACCACTCGAACTGCTTGCCGATCTTGGCGTCGACTGCCCAGACCTCCAGGCCGGCGCGGCCGAGGTCGTCCAGCGTCCGGGCCTCCAGCAAGTGGCCGGTGTCGAAGATGGCCTGGACACGGCCGTCCACCTGGGGCGCGCGGGCGTGGGCCCGCCAGTCCAGGTAGACGTACCTCACGCAGGGGTGGCCGATGGTGGAGGAGCCCAGCCGGGCGAGGCTGATGCCCCGCCGGCTGCGCTTCGCCGCCTCCTCTCGCTGCCGGGCCTCGTAGATGAGGTCCGACAGCTGGTCCTCCACCCGGTAGGGGATGGTCGCCACGGGCGGCCCTAGTCGTCCCAGGGGTTCTTGGTGGCCGCGGCCTGCTGGGACTTGCCGGCCGGCGGGGTCTTGTCAGCGGCCTTGGTCGAGGGGGCCTGGGTACCCTCCTTGGCCGTGGTCTGCGCCGGAGCCTGGACGCCCTCCTTGGGCACGAACTCGTTAATGCGGTTGTTGTCCCGTCCGAGGTACTCGCCCTTGCCTTTCTCGATGCCGACCTTGGCCTGGAACTCGACCTCTAGGAGCTGGTCGGTGTCGTTAGCCTTGGGCTTGCCGCAGGCCCGGGCCCAGGCCGCCAGCTGCTCGCGGCCGATGCGCTGGGCGGTCTCGTTGGGGTTGACCACGTTGAAGTTCATGAAGATCTTGCGGCCCTTGAGCTCGCCGCGCGACACCTCGAACTTCACCTTGATGTACTGGCCGTCGCCGGCCCGGGTGCTCATCTCCTCGGCCTCCAGGGCCTTGAGGATGTAGTCGCCCGGGGGCACCGGATTGAAGTTGTTGACCGGGTCGGCGTACTCCGCCGGGTCGAAGCCGAACTTGCTCATCTGCCTATTCCTCTACTTGACGGTTTGGGGTTGGTAGTCTGCTGTCCGCGGCCCTAGTTGTTGGCCGCGGTGCGGGCGCCCTCGAGCATGGCGACGCGCGCCTTCTCGACGTTGCTCTTCTGCTCGTCGACCTTCGCCCTAGCGCGGTCGGCGGCCGCACAGGCCAGCTCGACCTTGCGGGCCGCCGCGGTCCAGGTCGCCTGGGCGGCCGCCAGGGCCGCCTTGGCCTTCCGGTGGTCCTGCTGGAGACCCCCGAGGTCGATGCTAATGGTGCTTGCGGTTTTCATCTCTGCTATGCTCCTTGCCTCTGCCCTACTGGGCGCTCTCCAGCCCCACGATGGGGATGAACTTGATGAGGTTCTCGAAGGCCATCTCGACCTCTGAGTCCTCGAAATCGTAGCGGTTCTTGGCCACGTAGGCGGGCGTCTCCACCAGGTGGAGGAGGCGGTCTCCGGTGCCCACGCCGCGGCGGACCTTGTTGTTGAAGCCCACGTCTGTGTTCTTGACGATGACCTTGAACGAGGCGAAGGCCAGGACGTCGAGCCACTCCTGGAGGAGCGCGTTGCAGCGCACCGGGAGCTTGGGGCGGTAGGTGTCGTAGGGCTCGGTCATGGGGTTCTCGAACCGCCTGATCTCGGCGTGGGCGATGATGACGATGTTCATCCCACGCTTCCGGCGCAGGGCGTCGAAGCCCGTGAGCACGTTGCGGAACTCCTCGGCGATCAGGACCGCCCCCCTGCCGTAGGCCAGGTCCTTCGGCTCGTGCTTACCCTCGATATAGCGGGTGATGAGGGGCTCCACCAGCCAGTCCGCGGTGTCCAGGACCGCGGTCTTGAAGTCGTGTGGCTCCTTGGCCAGCTTGCCCAGGCTCTGGAGGACGTCCTCGTAGGTCCTCGCCCGGGGGAAGGCCGCGTTGAGGTCGATGGCGTCCAGGCCGTCCTCGGTGCTCATGAAGATGGGGTTAGGGAACCTGTTGGCCAGCGTGCTCTTGCCGATGCCATGGCCCCCGTAGATGCCGATGCGCGGCGGCGTCTTCTGCCTGCCGCGAGTAAGACTGTCCTGCCAGTCTGACATGCTATGTGCTCCTAGTTGTCGTCGCTGAAGTCGAACACCTCGGGCCGGTACTCCAGCTCGTCGCGATCCCAGCGCAGGATGGAGAGCACCTGCTCGTCCACCGGGGCGTACTCCAGGGCCACCGTCATGGCGATGCCGCACAGCGCGGGGTCGCCGACGATCAGGATGTGGTCGCCCTGCTTGTAGCGCGCCAGCATCTTGCGGGCGTGCTCCACGGCGCGGGAGTAGTCCACCCGGCCGGTGAACATGTCTGTCAGCTGGCCGTACTTCTCGGCGGTGGTCATGTCCTTGCGCCGGTCGGCGTAGACCACCCACACGCGGGGTCCCTCGGCGAGGCTCGCGCCGGCCTGGGCGGGAGACGTTGATTCCTTCATGCTGACGCTTCCTTCTCTGGGGACTCGGTGACGGCCTTCCTCTTGCGGCCGGCCTTCGGGGGCGGCGCGACGAGTGCCAGCTGTTCCTCTGACAGGTACTGGGAGCAGCCCAGGTCCTTGGCTATCCTGATGCATTCCTTGTTATATGCTAGAGTGTCTAGGTCCGCCGGCAACGGGGCCGCAGGATCGAAGATCATGCAGGCCCTGACGCCCTCGGTCTTGGGTACTCTATTGCCATTCAGCGCATAAGTCAAGGGCGGAAGTCCGGGGTCGGTTGATAAGTACCAGCGGACCAGGCTGCCCACCGTCTTCTCTCCCTGGACGCCCCCGCCGTTGACGCGCCGCGCGGCCAGCCAGTCGGGCAGGTAGCGCCGCTGGTGGGCCTCGGCCAGCGTCCTCTCGAAGGGGACGCCGTGGGCCAGCCACTTGCCCACCGCCTCCGAGCAGACCGGCAGGGTGGGGTTCTTCATCATCTTGTCCAGCGGGGCGTACAGCCCCTTGGCCTTGACCGAGCGATCCTTGGCCTTGACCGCGATGTAGTTGTTGACGTCCTTCATCGCGATGGTGCGGTAGGAGGTGGCCTCCACGCCGTAGGGCGCGCGGCCGCCCTCGCTCATGACCGCGGCGTACTCCGCCATCAGCGCCGCGGCGTCCACCCCCGCCGGGTGCCCGATGACGATGCCGTCGGTGTTGGCGCTCAGTATGGAGCAGCCGGCGGGCTCCAGGACCTCGTAGACCGCGCCCAGCAGCCCCAGCTGCCCGGTCAGGGTAGTGTACAGGCCCAGGCCCGGGGCGTACAGCGGCGACCAGCGCGACATCAGCTTGCCGAAGGTGCCGTTGACCGCGATGCGCAGGCTGTCGGCCTTGGAGACGTCCTTGACCCGCTTGGCCTCCAGGCGGATGCGCCGAATGTTGTCGTACTCGGTGATGAACGCCTCGCCCAGGTGGGGCGGCAGTATCTCGGGGTCGGCGTTGACGATCAGCGTGGGGTAGTAGGAGTCCCAGTCCACGTCCGTGACGCGCCAGTCCGGCCCGGCGACGTGGCAGACCTTCTTGTCGTGGGTGCTGTGCAGGCCGCCCACGCCCATCTGGAAGACGCCGGTCCGGGAGGTCAGGCGCGACTCCGGGGAGGCCGCCTCCAGCCAGGAGGGCATGGCCACGTGGCCGCTGCCCTGGTGGACGTGGAAGATCGTGTCCTCCAGCCGCGCCACCAGCGCGCGCAGGCCCGGGCTCTGGAAACTTTGGGCCCAGGCCGGCGCGCGGTAGCGCACCACCGGAGGTATGCGGGCGTTCTCGCCCCACTTCCTCTTGAGGCCCAGTTTCTTGACGAACACCTGCTCGGCGACCTGGGCGTCGCTCTTGCTCCGCAGGTCCACGCCGTACTCGCGGCTCATCTGGCAGCGCAGCAGGAGCGGCTGCTCGCAGCGGCCGAACAGCATCCGGGTGTTGCGGAGGTCGCTCATGCAGTACCGCTCGGCGCCGGGGTACTGCGCCGGGGCGATTTCCGAGCGGTGGTCGATAGGGTTCTCCTCCAGGTGCGGGGAGCCCATCCGGGCCGCGGCCATCTTGAGGCCGGCGTTGGGCGGCCTGACCCCGATGAGGTCGATGTGGTCCACGCCCGCCAGGTTTGGCGGCAGGCGAAACTCGTCGGCGGCCTCCCAGGGCATCAGGCCGCCCTCGATGATGCGGTTGGAGAGGTGCTTGATCTCGTGCGGGCCCCGGCCGTCGATCATGGCGCTGACCACCGGCATGTCGTAGTTGATGCCGTTGAAGGTCACGAACGTGTAGCCCGAGGCCATGACCGCCCGGACGTAGTCCGCCGCCGGACCGTTCGGGCCCTCCACCCAGGCCTTGAACAGGCGGCCGCCCTCGGTCTGGCACATGAAGAGCGCCGCGTTGGCGTAGCTCTCCGTGTCTAAAAAGGCGACCTCTCCGTCAGCCAACTTGCTTCTCCGCGGCCGCGCGCTCGGCCCTGAGGAGCTCGATCTTCTTCTGGAGGTAGTGCACCGCTTTCTCGAGCTCCTGGACGGGGTCGTCCTTCTTGCCGGCCCGCCAGATGTACTTGGTGGCCGTGCCGATGAAATAATCCCAGCCCAGGGCCGCGACCACGTTCCAGTGCTGGAGGTGCTCGGGGACGTCCTTGTAATGGCCGCCGCCGACCTGGCGCTTGTCCGCCTCAGAACTCGAAGACTTCATCTCTCACACCTTCGGTAGAATGCCTGAAGAACCGTCGCCTGATCATCTCGAAGAGCTCCTGCTCGCCTAGCAGGTGCATCGGCTCTTTCTCCATCCACTCCACGTAGTTGCGGAGGGGCCCCAGGAGCTCCCGGTTGCCCCTAGAGAGCTCCTCCATGGAGAAGAGCGCGCCGTGGGCGTTGTCGGCGAACTTGAGCCTGCGGTGCTCTTCGGCGTTCAGCGTCGGCATCTCCACGCCGTTCCTGCGCATCTCTCGCTCCTCCAGGACGGCTACGGCCTCCCGGATGCCGAGCTCGCGCTTGGTGTGGCCCGGCATGTCGCCCCACTCGCCCTCTCCCAGGTCGTGCAGGACCGCGGCCCTGAGCAGGTCGGCGCTGGCGTCCGGGTAGACCAGGGACACGATGACCGCCACGCCGTGGGAGTGGTGGCCGATGGTCTCCTGCCGGGTGCAGAAGTGAGTGTGAAAGCGCAGCGTCCGGGCCTTGCGGTAGGCCCAGGACACCGCCCGCAGGACACTCACGAGAAGGGCCTCTGGAGGCGCTCGATGCCGTCGAACCACTGGCTGACGGCGTCCTGCCAGTCCGCGGCCGCCACCCTCTCCAGGAGCTCGCGCTCCCGGCCGTCGCGCGCCTTGTAGGAGAGGAAGGTCTCCCACATGGGCAGGACCACCCGGCGGAAGTAGACGCTGGAGTAGGGGCGCATACGGCCGTCGTCGTACGTCTCGAAGAAGGCCGTCAGGTCCGTGCAGAAGAGGACGGGCTCTTCCATCATGGGGAACGGTCGGTAGTCGTGGGAGGCCGACTGGTAGGGGTCTGCGTAGGCCGGCGTGTCCCTCAGTTTCTCCCACTGGGGGTTGACGTAGGCGTGCATGCTGTCGGTGGTGATCGTGTAGCGCCCCACCTCGCAGCCGATCATCCCGGCCATGAACTCCAGCAGGACAGTGAACTGCGGGTGGTTGGTTCCGCCGGCCGGGCCGCCCCAGACCGCGTCGTTGCTGCGGTTCATGACGTGCATGTTGAGCCGGCCGCCGCGGATCTTCAGGCTGGCCGCGATGTTGCAGGCCGCGTCTTTGCCGGTGTAGCCGATGTCTAGAGGCTGTCGGATCATGAGAACCACGCGGCGGTCATCCGGGTCCGCCTTCAGACGAACTACGGCCTCGTAAATCTGATCGATGTCTGGGTCTCCCTCATAAGAAGAGGGCACGTGCCTGATCCGGTGACCGTAGGCCGCGGCAAAATTCTCGCCATCATCGCTGTAGTTCGTCATGTTCTTGGCAAACTGCGCGAGGAAGCCGACGTCGCGCCGGCCGGCGAGGATCCACAGAGGCTCGAAGAAGTGCAGGAACGGGTTGATCCGGCGCAGCGGATTGGTCAGCACCCGCTCCAGGGGATGCGTGAAGGTCACGCTGACCACGTCCGGGAACTCCAGGCAGTCGCCGTTGCGGCTCGGCAGCCGCACCCCGTGGTCCCTCAGCATCCTCACGGTCATGGGGAACGCCTCGTTGGGGTTGCGGGCCGTCAGTGCGTAGGTCATCTTCTTCTCCTCTCCTGGCTGCTTAATATGCCGTCTCGGGCCTGTACTGCGACCGGGGCACGCCCTGCCCGAGCCGCACCCTCTCGTACTTGTCCCACTCGCACAGGACGTTCTGGACGTCGTGCAGGGTGAGGCCCAAGCCGGGGCCAATTGCCCAGTTAACCTTTTTCAACGCATCGTTGAAGTGGTCCTGGTCCCACTGGTTGTTCAGCGGCCGACCGTGGAGGCGGTTGAGGCCGCGCAAGGACCCAGGGCCGCGGGGGGCCCAGGTGTAGAGATCTCGAGCCTGACCCAGCTGGAGAGGAAGGTAGGTCAGGTCAGCCGCGACCTGACCCGCCATGAACGAGCTTATACCGAAGGAGTGCTGGAGCGCCGTCACGGTGGCCTCCACGCTCCTGCTCGAGACGGCCAGCCTGATTATGTCGCGGCTGACGGTCAGCCCCGCGAGCAGGTGGTGCGCGATGAAGTCGGCCTTGGCCATCCCCTTGAACCGCGCCTGCCTGCCCCCGGCGTAGAGCATGTATGCCCCGGTGTAAGTCTTGCCGGGGTTCTCATGGTGGTACTTCTCGAGTTCTCTGGAGAAGTCATGGGCATCGTAGGCGTCGACCATGTCGCAGGTCACGGACCTCTCCATGAGCCACGCCAGGGTCGGCGGCCAATTGATCAGGCGTGCCACGGCGGCCGCGAACCAGAGGTCTCCCCGAGGATCAAACCTCGGGTAGTACTTCTTCAGCAGCCATTGCGAGACTCGGTCGTCTCCGCGCCTCACGTTGCAGAAACGGTACTTGGCCAGGATCGGGTCGTCCGTCCAGGGCGCGAGCTCTCCGAGGTGCCTCTTCAAGCGAATCGTTTCCCGTTCCCGGACGAACGCCACCAGGCCGCGCAGGTCGCTGCTCACTCCTTGCCTCCCCGGCAGATGCGCACGATGTCCCGCGCCGTCAGGTGGATGCACAGGTTCTCGATCTCAGCCCGGCGCTTGACCGGGATGTCGTAGTGGTCCCTGTGGAACCAGTGGCGCTTGAGGCCGAGGCGCTGGGCCATGACGTGGAGGTTCTCCAGGCTATACGGCTGGCACACCAGGTGGCGCTTGTCGTCGCAGAAGTAGGTCAAGGCCCGACCGTCGTCCTCTTTAGAGACCCTGTGCTTGGCCTTCCAGAGGCTCGGTTCAGTCCGCGGCATCAACCTTCTCCAGAATGGCGCGGACCTTCTCGTAGGCCGTCTCGTAGGGCAGCCAGCGCACGTTGGCTCCGCCCTCCTCCAGGAGCTCGTAGGCCCGGCGCGTCTGCTCCCACTTGGCCTGGGTGTTGGCCGGGTTGAACGGGCGGTCGTCGCCCCGGGCGGCCCGGCGCTGCTTGACGCGCTCGATGCAAACCTCTAGCGGCGTGTCCAGGCAGAGGAACCAGGCGTTGGGGCCGGCCGCCGCGATGCACGCCGCGGGCAGGGTAGCCTTGGGCCCGACCCCGGAGGCTAGCAGGCCCTCGCAGACTACGTGGCCATGATCGTATGCCCGATGGATCAGGGTGGAGCAGTCGGCCTGCGTGGGCACGGTGTCCATCCCGCCGCAGACGCTGTCGTACTTGCCGATGAAGAACACGGCGTGGCTCCAGCGTGGAACCTCTAGGCGAACCCCTGCGATCTTCCCGTCGGTTGTCCTCATATTCTCGACCTCGCCCAGCCCCATGAGCCGGCGGACCACCGTGGTCTTGCCGGAGCCGGACGTGCCGCGCAGGTTGATGATCAGCTTAGGCATAGAGTCTCCATCTGGGCCAGTGCCTTCGCGTAGAGCCTGCCGTGGACACTCTGCCAGTCATGGAACGCCCCGACGGGCCTCAGCGCCTCCTGCAGGAGTAGCCTCTTCTCGGCGAGGTAGACCCTGGCGAAGTCGGGGTCGTACCTCACGATGCTGGCGGTGTTGTCGATGAGGTCCGCCAGCTTGATGGTCTTCCCGTACACGCTGGCCCGGGCCAGGTGCTCCCTGTCGATGGCCTTGCGCGCGGCGCGGTTGCCGTCCTCGGGCCGGCTGGGGTCCGTGACCTCCATGACGAGGTCTGCCATGGCCGGACCGAACTCCATGACGAGGTCCTGGTAAGTCGTCTTCGTGTCCTCCACCGTGTCGTGCAGGAGCGCGGCGGAGACTATGACCTCTGGGGCCTTCGCCTCCCGCAGTATCTCGGCCACGCGGATGGGGTGGACGACGTAGGGATCGTTGGTGTACTTGCGCTTCTGGTCCCCGTGGGCGCGGACCGCGAATATGAGGGCCTGGGTGTAGATTTCCATGAGTGCTATCTCGCTATTCTAGGAAGTGCTCTGCTCGGTAGGGCACGCCCGTGCGGGGGAATATAGCCGCTCTCTGCCTGACGGTCAAGCGGTCATTTCCGTACTGGAGCCAGTCGGGCAGGGAGTGGTAGATGTCGGCGATCAGGCGGCAGTTCCTGTCCTGCCCCACGTTGGTCTTGTACCACTGGAGGCGCTCCCAGGCCATGTCTGCGTAGACCCCGGGGTAGCGCCGGCCGAAGAAGGAGTTTTTGAACTGGCACAGCTGGCTCTCGAAGGTGAAGTTGGTGGCCCGCAGCGTCGAGCCCTTCCGCGCCTCCATCTCGTTGAAGGCGGCCTGCCAGATGTCGGCGCGTTCTTGGAGCCATACACACATCTTGCCGAAGTTCTCGTAGGCCACGGGGCCCCGGCCGGTCCGCTTGTCGTTCACCAGCTCGTCCAGGCCTGTCAGGAACAGCATGCCGTTGCGGTGGCTCTTGCTGCCCGACTTGTCGGAGAATAGTAGGGTATCGGGCTCGCAGCCGTGGCCCATGATTCGCACGTACTCCAGGTAGCTGAAGGCCGAGAGCCGGCCGAAGCTGCGGAAGGAGGAAGTCACGAAGCCCCAAATGGCCTCCCAAGACCTAAGGCTCAGCATGTCGACCTGGGGAGTCGTCTGAGAGTCTCCGAAAGCGGCCGCCGCCCAGCAGTAGCTCTTGATGGCCTCGCAGGTCTCCTTCTTGGCGTAGCGCCGATCGGTGTCGTATTGAAGTCGGGGCCACTCCGCGTCGAACCACTGCTTGAAGACCGCTAGGGCTATCTTGTTCTCGGGCGGCTCGGGCAGCTGCTCGAGAAGGCGCAGGCTAGTCAGCGGGTTCTGCGTCATCCCGTTGAGGAACGCGAACCACAGCTTGGTCTTTTCGTCCCAGCCCAGGGCGTGCGCCAGCGCCGGCATGTAGAGGTAGACGAGCCCCGGCATGGTGCCGTGCCGGAGGTTGGTCTCGTAGAGCGCGGCGAAGTACTCGCCGCGGTGCTCGGGGGTGCGGTAGTCCTTCATTCCGCGATCCTCTCGAACTCTTCGCCGATCAGCGTCATTCCGGGCCACATGCGCTCGTCCATGGTCGGCGAGACGGAGTCCCGCAGCATGTGGGTAGCCTTGACGGCCTCAGCCAGTGCCTCCCTGGAGAACGGGCCGCCCAGGTGTATGTTCCTGAGCTCGTCCTCGGTCAGGGTCCGGCGTCCCTCCACGACCCCGTAGCCGTCGGGACCGTGGTAGACGACCGTCCACTCGCGGCCGTCGGGCGTGCGGACGTGCGTACCGGCCTTCATCTGCGCGCCTACCGCAGCTCGACGTCGGGGACCAGCGTGGCCGGCTTGAACGTCACGTGGTAGAGCGAGGTGCTGACGTCCCGCGGGGCCAGCTGCTCGCTCACGAACGTCACGTTGTCCGAGAGGCCGATGGAGTGCTTCTTGTAGCCTCCGTCGACCTTGCAGATGACGTTGAGCACGTTCTTGGTCTCATCGGAGGCCTTGAACGCGCAGAAGCCCGTGATCTCCAGGAGGTACTTGTCCGTGATCCCGTTGATGAAGGCGATGCGCCTGGGGATCTTGAAGTTGTCTGCGTCCTGGGCTAGGTTCTTCTGGGCCACGTCGGCATCGCGGTCGCACCCCACTAGGGCGAGGAGCGCGAGACCGATCAAGAGTTTCTTCTTCATAGTTCTCTCCTTATGGTGCTAACTGCACGCTGAACAGGTCCTTGATGCTGTCGTTGAGGCCCTCGACCGGGTACTTCTTCTCCACGGCCTTCTCGCTCATCTCGCCGGCCACGATCCAGAAGCCCAGGCCCTTGTCGCGGGGAGGGAGGACGCCGTGCCTCTTCATCCAGCGAAGGATTTTTCCCTCATAAGTAGGGTGCCCTTGCAGGCCGTAGTACTCTTCCGGCATCCGGTCCCCGTAGGCCGCGAACCCACTCTCGTGCAGGGACACTCGGCGGTTCCACTTGAAGGGCAGCGGTGGCCGCACGCCCAGCCGGGTCAGGCGCTCCTGGACCCAGGCCACCTTGTCGGGCCCGATGCCGACGGATACGAGCTCCCGGAGGTTCCCGTGGCCGTGCCGGACCAGTCCGTAGATCACGCTGGTGAGAGTGTTGCAGCTGCCCGCCGGGACGATCAGTGTCTCCACCTGCTCGGGCAGGTTCTTGACCTGGACCCCGCCCACCTCGTGGAAGGCCCTCAGGTCCTCCTCCGAGCAGTCAGGGGCGGTGGTGATGCCGTAGGGCACCACGAAGCTGTCGGGCCGGCGGCGGCGCTCCAGTGCCCTCTGGAGCTCCGGGTTGTACGCCACCTTGATCGCCTCGAACTTGGCCCCGAAGCGGGAGGCCACCCGGACGTTGACGTGGTTGGCCACCGCCTTCTCGGGCGTGGTGGCCCCGATGATGTGGAGACTCGGCAGCCCGTAGTGGTGGGCCACCGCCGCTGTCATGCTGTGCTGCGGCGAGAGCACGCTGGCCGCGGTCATCACGTGGGTGGCGTTGCCCCGGTGGCGCGCGAACAGGTGCAGCAGCTGGCGGAACTTGGCCCCGTTGGGGCCGTTCTTGCACAGCGGCGCGAACAGGTCCTCGCGCTTGAACAGCACGCCCCCGCGCTCCTCCCAGGGGGTCAGCCTCTTGGCCTCTTCCTCCCAGGTCATCGCCAGATCCCCGGACCGTAGCCGAAGACGTTGAACCTGCTCTCGAGCTCCGCGACGCGGGCACTCATGGCCTCGGGCGTGCCGTCCGGGTCTTTCCAGGGGCAGCGCGCGTCCGAGCAGGCCGGCTGGGTCGTCCCGGAGGACGCGCAGCGGCCCTCCTCGTCCCGGCCGCAGGGGTCGCAGGTCTTGACCCCCCGGCGCGTCTTGAAGCCGTGGGTCACAGGTCCGCCCCGTGGTGGCCGCAGGCCCCCGCCGCCACGCAGGCCGCCGGGTCCAGGCAGTACTGACAGATCTGCTTCTCCGGGGGCTCGGCTGCCGGGGCTGGCGGGAAGAGTCTCTCGCACGCCAGCATGGCCACCCAGGCCTGGTGCTTGGCGTCGTCGAGCGCGTTGTGGTGGGTGCCCTGGCGGGGCAGCGACTTGAGGTCCACCCCCGCCATGTCGTAGAGGGTCCGCGTGCAGCGACTGCCCCAGAACTTCCAGGGCGGGATCATCCCACAGGCGTGGTAGGCGGCCTCCAGCAGCACGCCGTCGAAGTTGGCCCCGTGGCCCCAGTAGTGCTCGCAGCGGTGCTCGACGAAGAAGGTGCCCAGTCGGCCCAGCGCCACGTCGATGCTGGCCTGGTCTGCCTCCAGCGCCGCCCGCGCGGCCTCGCCCTGCTCGGCCCAGAACTTGATCGTCGACTCGTCCTGCGTGAGGCCGAAGGCCAGGCAGGACTCGGTGCTGACGTTGACGTAGAACTCGGCCAGGATGTGCTCCTCGCAGACGGGGCCCCGGGGCCTGAACACGCATGCCCCGATGCTGCGGATGGCGCTCCCCGGCCGGGTGCCCCAGGTCTCGATGTCGATCATAATGTGGGTCAATTCAGCGTGCTCCTCTGAAGCTCTCTGGGGTGGCTGCCGCGCAGGGCCAGCACGGTCAGGAACAGGATCGTGCCCGCCAGGTCCATGGAGAGGTTGTCCCTCACCACCCTGCGGAAGGCGTCCTGCCCCGCAAAGTGCTCGCGGGACGGGCAGGGCAGCCCGGCGTTGCGGGCCCTCACCTGGGCGACCGCGTAGGTGAACTCCGCGCTTATGACCACGCGGAGCTCGCGCAGGGCATGGCGGAGGTCGCCCTCTCGGTCGATCTCGTTGGGGGTCACCTGACCTTCTCCAGCTGCCCCGCCAGGAATGTGGAAGTGGCCTCGTGGTCCTCCACGAACCAGCAGACCGGCACTAGCCAGCCGTGCTGGGAGTGCAGCTGGCAGGAAGAGACCGACATGAGCGGGGCGGTGGGTATGCCCCTGACGCGGACGACGTCCCCCGTCTCGAAAGGAGGAGGCCCCTGGGTGGGGACCTCTTTCTTCATGGTGTTCTCGACGGCGTCGCAGACCATGAGGACGGCCTCCCCGACCCGGGAGGGCATGTCGTCGACGGCCTGCCGGACGCAGGCGATGAGCTCGGGGAGGGTCTTGATGTCCATGCCTCAGAACCCCTTGAACTGGGCCAGCTTGCGGATGACCTCGCTGTCCACTCGGATCTTCCGCGCCGCGGCGTAGCGAGTTGCCAGCTTGACCAGCTGGCCGACGTCGCGTCCCGACAGCTGCCGTCGTAGTAGCTGACCAGCTTTTCGAGGTCGCTCTCGGACAGCTCGGCCCCCCAGCTCTCGGACTGGATCTCGAAGATGCGGCGGAGCTCCCTGGCGCTCGGCATTTCGTAGAGGATGATGGCCACGCAGCGGCTCTCGATCGCGTCGTCGACGTCGTCGGCCCGGTTAGTGGTCATGAAGAACGTGCCGCCGAAGTACTCCATGGTGCGCAGGAAGGCTGCCACCACGGCGTTGTGGTCCAGGTCGTCGCCCCGGCGGCGGATGTACACGTCCGCCTCGTCGAGCAGGAGGATGCACCCCCACCGCTCGGCCCGGCCGAAGATGACCTTGAGCGTCTTCTCGACCTCCTGGGCGTCGGTGCCCAGCTGACCGGAGTGCACCTTGTAGAGGGGCTTCCTGCTGACCTCGGAGGAGATCTCGGCGGTCAGGGTCTTGCCTAGGCCCGCCTGGCCCTTGCAGAGGATGCAGGCCCCAGTGCCCTTGCCCTCTACTACATCGCCCCCGAGGACCGCGTCGAAGTCGGTGGTCAGCACTTCGATGAGGTCGCGGTGGGCCTCCGGTAGTACGATCTTGTCGGCCATGTCCTCGCGGTAGACGTAGGGCCTCACGTCGTCCACGTGCTTGAAGGCGAACGCGTGGGTGCCCAGGTTGAACATGCGCAGGTAGGGGTGGACCGGGATGCGCCGGAACAGAGGGCTGTCCTCGGCGAGCCCGGTGGTCTCTACCCAGTGGGTGTTCTCGCGCTCCTCGGCCATCTCGGCGCGCTCGACGCTGCCGTCGTCGTTGATGTAGCAGGCCTCCGACACGAGCTCTCGGTTGCGCCGACTCCTGTACTCGGAGTTGTCATCGGGGTCGAACTCCATCTCCAGGGAGCCCGACACGCCCACGAACTGCTCGCCGAACCTGGGGCGATAGGCGTCGAACAGGGCCAGCTGGCGGAGGTAGTCCGCCTTGAGCTCGGGCCTCTCGTGGAAGAGGCCCTTCTCGGCCAGCAGGTCGGGGACCGTCTTCTTGTTGAAGTCGCCCCACTCCCAGGAGACGCTGTCGTACTCTGAGCCGTAGTCGTCCCGCCGGCTGCACGTGTTGCGGTAGCTCCTGGCGGTGCCCGCAGTGGAGTGCGCCACGAAACTGAGGCGCACGTAGTCCTTGGCCCCCTCGCTCTTCTCCCTCGTGGTGTGCAGCTTGAGGTAGACGCCGTTGATCACGAAGGGGAGAAACTTGTCGCCGCACTCCTTGTACAGCCAGCCGTCCAGCGCGTCCTCCAGGAAGTAGACACGGAGCGCGGCCTGCAGGGCCGCCAGGCTGCCCGGCTTGGACCTCTTGACGTCCTTGAGCACCAGTCGGATGGAGCCGATGTACATCATGACGCCCTGGGCCTTGACGGCCCGAGCGTGCTCGTACACCAGGTCTTCCAGGGCCGCCGGGGTCAGGCCCTCGTCGAGCTCCTCCAGACGGTTGGTGTCGAGCGTCAGGCTCTCCTCGCCGTAGCGGTTGATCCTGCTGAGCAGGTGCTTGCAGAGGACTGGGTGGGTGGCGTTCACGGCCTGCGCCAGGGAGGCCACGAAGTCTTTCTTTAGCTGGATTTCCAAGGCAGTTCTCCTGTTATGTGCTATCGCGGTCCCTTGACCGGTCGCACGATTATAGCGGGGTTCAAAGAGAAGGCAAGCGCTAAGTTACCCACGGCGGTATGGGAGGAGGTGGCGCGCTGCCCGGGACCACCACTTGGGCCGCCGGCTGCCTCGTGAGCGGGTGGTAGAACACCACGCACCACTCCCTCGTCCTGGGGTTCTTCTCCACCCCCACGCCGTAGCCGTTCATGCGGCCGTTTAGTATCTCCTCGCCCTCTGGGGCCGGCATGTAGTTGATCATCCAGCGCACCAGCGGCGACTGGGGATCAGTCCTCTCCATCTCCTCCCGGGACTGCACACTCCTGTAGTGGACGAGCGCAGCCAGGACGTGGTGGTCGTACTCGGTCAGGTCGAGCAGGCTCACAGGGAGGGCTCCGCCCTGAGGGCCTCCAGGATGTCCCGCATGGAGGGCGGGGCCCCCGGGATGGGCCGGGCCCCGCGCCGGCAGTGCTCGGCCATCCTCTCGTTGTCCAGGCCCGACAGCACGCGGTCGCACACCGCCAGGTCGCCCAGGGAGAACCGGCTGCTGACCAGCCAGTCCTCCACGTCCTGGAGCCAAGCCTCCGTGGGGTTCGCGCCTTTGATAGTCACAGCCGCCCGACCCAGGCCGGGCCACACCCTCTTGGTCACCTACTCCTCCATCAGTCTTGCGCAGGCCAGGCGAGAGCTATTCCTCGCCTCCCTGACCATCACCCCGCCACGCAGGGCGCACTCGGTGCTCCTGCGGATCTCTTCCAGCCCGCCCATGACGCACGAGCGGACGCCGAATCCCAGTAGCATGGCCGCCGCGGTCGCGAGCACCAGGCAGAGGAACGCCTTATCGTAAGCGCGCATCCCTGGCCTCCAACGGCAGCCTCATCTGCCGGGCGTACCAACCGTTGAGGTTCATGTTGTTCTCGCTCCTCGTCGCCCAGCGGAGGTTGCTCCGGCGGCAGTCCAGGCTGTTGCCGTCCAGGTGGTCCCCGATGACGTGGCGGGGAGTGGGTGGCGGCCCGAATGCCCTCAGGCAGACCTCCTTGTGGAGGTGGATGCTGACCTGCCTGCGTCCGGCCCTGTCCTTTCCGACAGGGCGCCCGACGTCCATGCTGCGCACGGCGTACAGCTTGCGGCCGGTCTTGTCGGGCTTGGGCCTCCAGGAGAACCGACTGGCCCAGGGGTAGTCCTCGGCGCTGACCAGGGCGAAGGTACCGTGCTCGTCCAGGTAGAGCGGCAGCCAGGGCACGGGGGTCTCGTTTAGGAGGAAGTCCATTAGCCGGGCCACTCCTCGCAGGAGTTGTCGGCGTCGTTCCAGCCGCGCAGGTACTCGGGATCGTCAGACTGAGGCTGCAGGCCGTCAAACCAGTCCTCCCAGCCTTCGTCGTACGAGTCCATCAGCGGGCCTCGAACGACTTAGTCAGGACGTTCTCCATCGCGGCCCGATACTCGGCATTGGTGCCCTCCCGGGCGGCCTTGTAGAACGCCCGGCGGTCGGCGTGCGGGACGCGGCGCCAGCAGGGTGCCTAGGGAGAAGTGGCCGTGGTCCCTGAAGCCCGCGATGAAGACCCGGTTGCGGCTCTGGGGGACCCACGACCGCGAGTTGATGACGCGCCAGCTGACGCGGTAGCCGAGCTCCTCCTCGAGGACGCCGCGGATGACGCGGAACGTGTTACCCCCGTCGTGGGACACAAGGTTGCGGACGTTCTCGAGCAGGAACGCGGCGGGCCTCTTCTCCCTGAGAATGCGGGCCACGTCGAAGAAGAGGGTGCCCTGCGCCTCGCAGGCGAAGCCGTGGGCCCTGCCCAGGCTGTTCCGGGCGGAGACCCCCGCGATGGAGAACGGCTGGCAGAAGAAGCCCGCCAGGAGCACGTCGTGGTCGGGCACGGCAGCGGCGTCCACCTTGGTGATGTCGCCGTCGATGCCGTGCCCGTCGTGCGGGAAGTTAGCCCTGTAGGTCTGCTGGGACTTGGGGTTCCACTCCGAGGTGTAGACGCAGCGGCCGCCGGCACCCTCGAAGCCCCTGCGGAGGCTCCCGATGCCGGCGAACAGGTCGATGAAAGAAAATCCAGACATCTCGTCTCAGCGGTTGTCGTAGAGGGGGAAGGGTGGCGTCGGGCTTGCAGTCCTGCGGCGTGCCGGCCCAGACGCGACCGTTGTAGGAGACGTACCCCACCTGCCGGTCGCCCTTGAAGAGGAGCGGGGTGGGGAAGGCGCGGCCGGGCGGCCGCCGTCGTCGTACACCCAGGGGAAGGAGGTGCCCATCGCTCAGCCCTCCCCGCGGGCCGCCTCGATGGCACCGCTCTGAATGAGCGCGCGGATGCGCATCAGGAACTGCTTGCGGGTCAGGGCACCCCTGAGCCGATCCGCGGCCGTGGCCCCCTTGCGGGCCTCCGCCACCCAGGCCTGGAACGCGGCCTCGATCGCGGGGTCCTTGAAGAGCTCGGCCTGGGCCGAGGTGAGGGTGGTGTCGACGTCGCTCATGAGAGCCTCCTTGCTAGTTGCTATGCCCCCATTATAACCTCGCCGCGTCAGAAGTAAAGCGGAAAGTTACCCACCGGCAAAATTTATTTTACTCGTCTCGGCGAAACCGGACGCCACTGAGGGCGTTGCGCGGCGTTTTCCTGGTTGCCTTTTGGGATCGGCGGCCCGATGATCAGGGGCAGGAAGAAGACGATCGCCAAGCGAACCGGGTCGCTCCCGGTGCGATAGTGGAAGCGCCCAGGTACCCTCCCTAGCCCCCACGCTCGGAGACCCGTGCACAGCACCACCTTCTTCCGGCTAGGAGCGGGGGAAGCGTCTTGACAGTAAAAGCAGGCTCTCGCTGATGGTGGACATCAGCGCCTACACGGTCCGGCGGGACGACCCGCGCCAGGGCCTCACGACGCTCCAGCTGATGAAGCTGGCCCGCCGCTGGCTGGTCTGGCGCTACGGCCCCATCACGATGCCGGGCAAGAAGCCCCCCAAGAACCCCTTCTACCTCAGCGGCGGCCCCCGCGAGAAGACCGACACCCCCGAGGACCTGGCCCAGCTGGCCACCTTCGAGCAGGCCCACAGGGCGGTCAAGGAGTCCGGCGGTACGCTGCACCTGGGATTCGCCCTGGGGTCGGACGGCATGGGCGGGGCGTGGCAGGGCTTCGACCATGATGCAGACCCCACGGCCTCGGAGGTCGGGAACATGCCTGGCTACATCGAGCGCAGCGTGTCGGGCGGCGGGTGGCACTGCATCTCCTACGGCCGCCCCTTCGCCGCCCGGGTGGACCACGAGCGGGGCCACGAGTGGTACTCGCTGGGCCGCTACTTCGGCGTCACCCTGGACGAGATCAGGGACGGCGAGCCCGCCGACCTGTACGACCGCGCGGGCTCCGGCCCCCCGGCGGACCAGGCCGCGCTGCTCGCCCGCCCGATGGAGGCGCTGGAGGAGGCCCAGCTGCGCGACCTGCGCCACGCGCTGACCTACCTGGACCCCTCGCCCTACCACACCTGGGTGTCCGTGGCGCTGGCACTCCAGAAGGTGGAGGGCGGGGAGGACCTGTTCCTGGAGTGGGCGCGGCGCAGCCCCAAGTTCGACGAGGCCGAGAACCGGCGCAAGTTCGCCAACACGGGCCTCCCCTACGCGCCCTGGCGCTCGGTGTTCGCCTGGGCCAAGGCCGCCGGCTGGGACCCCCGCGAGCGCCAGGGGATGGACCTGCTGGCCACCGCGATCCCGGTGGACTTCGGCCGCGGGCAGCCCGTGGAGTTCGTGCTGGACGGCTTCGTGGCCACGGGCATGGTGGTGGTCGCGGGGTCCGCCGGCGTGGGCAAGTCCTCCATCCTGGTGGCGCTGACGCTGGTGGTGGCCCACCTGGCGGAGGTGGAGGGGCTGGCCCGGCCCTACCTGAGGCGCCGCGTCTACTTCGTGACCGAGGACGTCCACCAGTGCCAGCGCATCATCCGCGGCATGAAGCTGGCGGGGCAGATCGGGGCCGCCCACTCCGAGTTCGACCGCTGGTTCAAGCTGATCCCCGCCAAGCGCGCGGAGGCCGCGGTCTGGCGCAAGACCCTGCTCGACCTGATGAGGGCGGACGAGGCCGAGGGCTACCGCCAGGAGGCGGACGGGTACTCCCCCACGCCGCTGGTGGTCCTGGACACCGTCCCGGCCACCGTGGCCCTCTCCGACGAGAACGCCAACAGCGAGGTGTCCGCCGCGGTTGCCGCGCTGCGGGCGGGCATAGGCGACGCCAGCCTCTGGGCCACCATGCACGTGGCCAAGGCCCTCAAGTTCTCCGAGGGCGAGGACCTGTCGGCCCGCGGCGCGGGGGCCTGGGCCGCCGACACCACGGGAGAGATATTCGTGGCGCTGCCGCCCAAGCAGGACCCCGATGACCCCCCGCCCACCACGCGCTTCGTCTCGCTGGGCAAGCGACGCTTCGAGCCCACCACGTCTCTGTACGAGGTCCACACGCAGGTCAGCGAGGAGGCGATAGACACGCCCTGGGGGCAGCGCCAGACGGCCCTGTACCGGACGGTCAGCCTGATGCAGGCCGTCACGCCGGAGGAGCGCCGCGAGCAGAGGCAGAGGGCGCGCTCTGCCCGCCAGGAGGACGACCTCCGGGCACGGATGATGGTGATGATGACCCGCGCCAAGCGCGCGCTGGAGTCCTGCGAGGGCGAGGGCCTGGCGGTGGCGCGCACCGCCGGCCGCGCCCAGCCGCCCCCGGGCTACGCGCGCTGGTCCCTGGAGGACGTGATGATGGGCAAGAGGAGCTCCGAGGTGCGCGGCGAGCTGGTGGCCGCGCTGGTGGAGGCCTACCGCCCGGCCGAGGAGGAGCACTTCTACCTCTTCAAGAAACCTACATTTGGGATGGGGAAGAAATGAATTTTCTGGACAGACACCGTGCCATCATGACAGCCCACCTCGAGGTAGACGAGAAGGCGCGTTTCCTGGACGAACAGTTGATGAGGGACGTCTGCGTTCTTCACAGGCTACCTCCCCACCTGCGCCGCCCGGTCCTGGAAGCGCTCGTTAAGGAGAGGATACTCCGGATCGATACAACCTATAGCATCCCCGATAACGAGGTCGGCAGGAACATGATCCGAACTCAGGCGAAGAACTACGAGAGGATGTTCCTAGAGCTAGGTGTGCTGGACGGACTCGACCCCGAGCAGTGGAGGAGCGAGTGAACAAGGCGCGTCGCAGGAAGCAGAGGGCGCGCAGGCGTCGGCGCGACTGGCCCGTCATAGAGATCGGCTACCACGATGTCGAAGTAGGCCAGCGGCTGACCTTCACGGGCGTGCCGGAATTGAGAGGCGAGTTCCGCGTGGAGGAGAAGGATCGGTCGTGGAACACGCCGTACAGCGCCCGGGTGGTGCTTCGTCCCGTAAGACCCTTGACCCGCGGGCCGATCCGCGCTATAGGGTTGACTACATACTCGGCGACAGAGTTGACTGAGTCGCAGCCCGGGAGGCCGTCATGTAGACCACCGATTGCCCCGATCGATAGCGCATAGCATAGAGGACTCACGTGACCAAGACATTCATCATCGCGGACGAGCCGGTCACCTGGGACGACCCCGCCGAGGACAGCGTCGTGGTGGTGGTCGGCGTCGCGGGCCACTCCATCAGGCTGCTGCGGGAGGCCTACACGCTGCTCGGGATCACGCCCGTCGCGCTGCCCGGGGTCCCCGAGCCGCTGGATGCCACGCCGGTGCCGAACATGGAGGAGGTCGCTCGGCAGATGATCGAGGCGCTCCCGGAGCCCGAGCCACCCCCGCGCAACCGCGCCGAGCGCCGTCGCAGGGAACGCGACCGCCGGCTCTACCGCTGATTTCAAAGAATTCAAAACACGTCGTTTGATTATCAGAGAAGAAGGAGAAGAAGATGGACGTGGAGTGGAGCAAGAACGACGAGGAGGGGGCCGTCACCCTCAAGGAACTGGAGCCGGGGGCGTGCTTCAGGCTGCCCCTCGACACGGACCCCAATCGCACGATCTACCTGGATCCTCGCACGGTCTACCTGAAGACCCGCGCGGTCGCCGACGGGACTACCTCGACGGTCATCCGGGTCAAGGACGGGGCCTTGGTCAGCATGAACCTGGACCGCCTCACGAAGAGGCTGCGCGCCACCCTGCACGTGGAGGAGGACGCCTGATGGGCACGAAGAACAACCCCGGGCAGTTCGACTGCCACCGCAATGCCGAGCCCGACGAGCCGATGTTCGTCCTGCTGGGCCGGGACCCCCGCGCCGCCGACCTCGTGAGGGCCTGGGCCCGGAGTCGACGCTCCGACATAGAGGCTGGTCTCCGGCCCAAGGAAGACGGCGAGATGGTCAACGAGGCCTTCTCGTGCGCGGCCGACATGGCGCGGTTCAGCCGGGAGGTCTGGCAGCCGCGCAGGCGCGGGACCCCTACGCCGGACGGCACACAGGCCCGAGCGGCAGACCAGCCCGAGGTCAAGCTCGTCTCCGAGGAAGGGGTCAGGTTCGCCCGCGACCTCCCGCTCTCCTGCTGCCCGGAGAGCCGTCCGGAGCTCCAGAGGGGCGTGACGCTCGGCACGGTGGGGTGCATCTTCTTCGTCCGCTGCCCGAACTGCGACCACAGGACGGAGGGCTGGCGGACCGAGGGGGAGGCCTGGGCCGACTGGTGGGGACGCTGGCGCGGCACGGCCGGCAAGGGTCTGAGGACCAAGGACGGCGCCCAGGATCGCGCGAAGCCGAGGAGCCTTCTGGATTGCTCGGCAGAGGAAGCCGGCGCCATCATAACCGAGGCCTGGTCCAACACTCGGCCGAGGGGGAAGGACCCAGTGGCCGACCAGCCCGTGCGGAGGGAGCGCCTCTCACGGGTGTGCCAGTGGCTGCTCGACCTCCACAAGCCCTGCTTCGTGGAGGGGCGCCCCAACCTGAGCCCGGCCTCTCACTTCGTCCACCCGGACGACGTCCTGGAGGCCGCCGACGCGCTGAGGGGAGTTCTCAAGGGCATCGAGGAGTCGCGGAGCGCGAGCCCGGGGGAGCCCGGCGCGGCGGTCCGGGAGCGGCTCCTCAGGGTGCTCCGAGACATGTGGACGGACCACCTGCTGGACCCCTCCGTGGGACGGCGCTCGGGACGCGACACCCTGGCGCTGTTCCGCGGCAAGGCCTCGATCAGGGAGCTGGAGGAGCTCCTGGGCGAGGCCTTCGACCCACTGGGAGGGACCGACCGATGAGGCTCCTGAAGGGCGCGGCCTGCCGGTTCGACCGGCTCCCCCGCGGCCACGGGCTGTTCGAGTACAGGGGCGTCCTGTACTACAAGACGCGGCACGAGGGAACCTACCTCCTCGCCACCGGGGAGCACCTCCGTACCGAGGCGCGGTACTGGCCGGAGGAGCGGCCTCATCACGGACCGGACGAGCTCTGCCCGGACTCCCTAGTCACGCCCTGGGCCGTGGAGCACCGGCCCGAGGACCCCGTGACCCGTGACCCGTGACCCGGGACGTCGCCGACCGGGCGTGGGGGTACCTCCGCAGGGCTCTGGAGAGGTGCGAGAAGGAGGGCGACCAGGCCGTCTCGATAACCCTCACGAGGGCGGCCCTGCGCGCCCTCCTGGAGAGCGAAGGCAGGGCCCCAGCCCCGCCGGGAGACCCCTCGTGAACCCCGCCCGCACGCTGTGGTGCTGGGCGGCCGCAGGGGTGGTCCTGGGGCTGCTCGTCGGCCTGCTCTACACCCTGTCCGGGGCGGCCGAGGAGTATCCGCCCCTCATTCGGGGGCGGATACTTTTGCGAGCCCGGAGCACGCTGTTGGATAATGCTGCAAAACGAGCCAAGAACGTACCTCGCCCGGATTGCGCCTTATTCGCGGGTATCCGCCCCGCCAGCAAAACGTGGCTTCTACGGAATCGGTCAGAAAACGTGGGTTGCCCGTAAAAACCCAGAGGCGTATCCGCCCCGCGGGAAAGGGGCGGATACTTTAAATCAAATTGAACTGGTTCTGCAATACCTTACGGGGCGCAGTAATCAAATTAAAAGTATCCGCCCCGTATCCCTTTCGTATGGCGGGGCGGATACGGCCGGACAGGAGGATGTTTCCGCCCCTAGCGAGCCTCCCCCTTAAGGGGGCTCGAGGGGCGGATACGTCCGGGCTAATTTTCTAGGCTTTCTACCGAGGAGACGATGGATGACTGACGGCACGATGACGAGGGTGGGTAACAGGACCCTGCACAGGCTGCGCTGCGTCCAAGCAGCGGTGGCACTGACGGAGTTGATGCGGAAGTGTCCGGACAGCCGCGTGAGGATGAGCAGGGCGTCGGCGAGAAACCGCAAGATGCCCAAGGGATGGGTGAGGTTCTCGCTCACCGGACTGTACGGAGAAAACTCTTGGACCAGGGACGAGCGCAGGGCGGTCAAGCTCGTGCTCTGCCGGGCGTTTGGCGGCTCGTTCAAGGACGAGTGGGTCCTGTTCCCAGAGCTGACCACCACGGAGCTCTGGCAGGCCCTCGGCATCGTCATGAGCGGGACGGTGGAGTCGTGAGCGAGGAGTCGGACTTCAGGGACTGGCTGCGGGGCGGCTGGCCCGGCTGGGTGGACGGGCGGGAGCCGGTGGGTCGAGGGTCGGCCCGGCGGCGGGGCTGGGGGTCGGGCTCGGGGGCCCCGGACCTGACGCTAGGAGTGGTGCTATCAGTGTCCGAGATGACGGGTATGAACCCTTCTTCCCGGAGGAGTCTGAGGGTGCTCCTACCCTGCGAGCTCAAGGTGGCCACCCTGGGGGCCGGGGGCACCCGGCTGGCGCTCAGCGGCATAGAGGACAGCCAGAGGGAGTGGCACGCCCGCGCGGCCCACCGGCAAGTCATCACGGCGTTCGTGGCCGGGGTGAGGACTGGGGCGCGGTCCTGGAGGCCGTTCGTGATGCGCTACGCCCACGGGGCCACGGTGCGGGAGCTCTCGGAGGTGGCGGAGCTCCCGGCCGAGCCGCAGGCGCTGTACCGCGCGCTTTCGGCCTGGTACGAGGGCCAGTGGATGGGTCCGTAGAGAATTTTTACGGCGGGGGAAACTTCGCGCTTGACTTCCCGTTCGGGCCGCGCTAGAGAGGGGGCTCGGTGAAGCCTCCCTCAGCCCTTGGGAACCTGACGCAAGCGGTCTAATCCCCTCGGGGACTAGGACTCGGTGCCCACGGACCCAGGCGAGCGGAGGTGGATCCACAGGGCAGACTTCCCCCCGCCTCAGGGCCTCCCCACCAGCCGAGCACGTGGCGGGTGGGGGGCCCTACCAGGGGGAGCGGAGCGCGGATGGCACGGGCCTCTACGACTCGCGGGAGAGAAATCTAGCTCCAGCTAGAGACGGTAGTCCTGCCCAGGACTCGGGGGAGACCACACACGGATGTACGCATGGCGCGTCGCGGCGGTCAAGCCGCTCGCCGAGTTCACCGCCGAGGACCAGCTGTCCCGGCAGGGGTTCCAGGCATTCAACCCGCGCTGCGCGGTGTCCCGGGTCCAGCAGGGCCGGCGAGTCACCACGGAGGTGCCCTACATCCGGGGCTACATATTCGTCAACCTGGACACCGAGCGAGAGGGCTGGCAGCGGGTCAACAACACCCGCGGCGTGCGGCGCCTCCTGCCCGAGACCAGCGAGGTGCCCTCCCCCGTGGACCAGCGCATGATGGACGTGCTCATCGGGAAGTGCTCGGGCTCCGGGCTCATGGAGGCGCGCCACGTGGACGCGGCCGTCTCCAAACTCATCCCAGTGGGGGGCACGGTGAAGATCACCCAGGGGGCGTTCGAGGGCTTCGAGGCCCCCGTGGAGTGGTCCAACGACGAGCGCGTCACCGTCCTGCTGAGCATGCTGGGGGGCCGCCGGCCGGTCCAGGTGCAGAGGTCGGACGTGGAGCTGGTCGGCTGACGCGAAATCAAAGTTTGATTTCAGTTTGAAATCGTAATCAAAGATGATCAAGACCCCGGCCCAGGCGGCCAACATGGTTCACAGCGGCGGCAAGGGGCGAGGGGGCAAGCGCCCCGGCGCCGGCCGACCCAAGGGCGCCCAGGGCTCCAAGAACCTCATCATCAAGACCACGGCTCCCGAGAAGGGCGCACGGCAGGTCGCCAAGGGCGTCACCACCAAGCCTGCCCGCACCCCAGAGGGCCAGGTCGGACGGGTCATCACCCTGGACCCCACCCTGCCTGGCCTCACGCCAGAGGAGATCCGCGCCATAGCGCGCAAGTACGGCGGGGACGCCATCCAGTTCTTCGCCGCGGTCCTCATGGACGTGGAGCAGCCGATGGCCAGCAGGGCCTACGCCGCCAACCAGATCCTGGACCGCGGCATCGGCAAGGCGGCCCAGCCCCTTCACCACGGCAACGCCAACGGCGAGGCGCTGGTGTTCGAGGAGATGAACACTGACAAGCTGGACCTTGCCCTCAAGCGACTTGAGCTCGCTGTCGCGGGAGCAGAAGCTAACTCTGCTGCGCGACGGGATGATGAGGCTGAAGAAGATAAGGGAGCAAAACCGGGCCTACATTGAGGACAAGCGCCTCGAGGTCATGGAGTCCTGCAAGCGGTTCTCCACCTTCGTCCGCAGGGCCTGGCACGTGCCGGAGCCCTCCGCCAAGTACTTTCACAACTGGCACATCGACGCCATCGCAGAGCACCTGGAGGCGGCCCACCGAGGAGAGATCACTCGGCTGATGATCAACCAGCCGCCGGGCACGATGAAGAGCCTGAGCGTCTCCGTGATGTTCCCCGCCTGGGAGTGGGGGCCCATGCTCAGCCCAGGCCTGCGCTACTTCACCACTTCCTACGAGGCCGGCTACGCCCGGCGCGACTCCCGCAAGCACCGCGACCTGGTGCTCAGCGACTGGTACCAGGAGCACTGGCCCCAGGTGGAGCTGACCTCCTTCGCCGAGGAGGAGTTCGAGAACACCTACAAGGGCGGCCGCAAGGCGGTCCCCATCTCGCGACTGACCGCGGGCCGCGGCAACCGGCTGCTGATCGACGACCCGCACTCCACGGAGCAGGCCGAGTCCGCCGCGGAGAAAGAGACCACCACCCGCATCTTCAAGGAGTCGGCCCAGAGCCGCCTCAACGACCCGATGAAGGACCTCATGGTCCTGATGATGCACCGGCTGGCCACCGACGACCTGTGCGGCGTGGCCGAGGAGATCGAGGCCCAGGGCGGCGACAAGTGGGTCAAGCTGGTCCTCCCCATGGAGTACACGCGCTCCCTGGTCGTCAAGACGCCCTACTACGAGGACCCCCGCCGCGAGGACGGCGAACTGCTGTTCCCCCAGCGTTGGGACGCCGCCAAGTGCGCGGCGCTCAAGATCACGTCCGACTTCGCCTGGGACACCCAGTACAACCAGCGGGCCAAGGCCCGCGCGGGCTCGTACTACTTCGCGGAGGAGAAGTTCCTCGTACCGCGCCCCACCAACGAGCTGGTGCCGGACGGCAAGGGCGACCTGGTCCCCCGCGTAGAGCACCGGCCGGCCGAGTGGCCCCGGGTGTGCGACGCGGTCTACGCGGTGGCGGACACCGCCTCCAAGACGGAGAAGAAGCACGACGGCACCGGCGTGGTCTACTATGCCTACACCCGCTACCCCAAGCCCTCGCTGGTGGCCCTGGAGTGGGCCTACGACAAGATATCG